>Ga0209784_100279_pt1 | contig 29035 bp, 25 predicted proteins | sample AraplaCvi_mLB_r2_2_FD_184284 | JGI IMG/M metagenome (GOLD analysis project Ga0209784, IMG submission 184284) | Arabidopsis root microbial communities from North Carolina, USA - plate scrape CL_Cvi_mLB_r2 (SPAdes) (version 2) | ecosystem: Host-associated > Plants > Roots > Endosphere | place: USA...
TTGTTCGGCAGGTGTATCTGACTTAATTGTGACAGAATATGTTTTACTTTTTGCGCCTTCTTTATAACAGCCGTCTCTCATTGGACATACTTTGCATTTTTCAATGTCAAAATAATAGGTCTGACTTTGACTCTTACTCGTTCCTTTTTTACCCGTACGTGCTTTTCTTGTCGCGAGATGACCGGCCTTACAAACAAACATTCCAGCGTCTTTATTAAACTCAAACTTGTCTTCTTCTTTTCGTGGTCCTTGTGTAAGAATAGGATTCAACTTGGTCAAAAGTGCGATTTTCTCTTCTTTAGTATATTCGATATTTGCCTTTTCAGAGTAAGCTGCGTCTCCAATAACTGTATTAACTTTCATACCTGCTTGTGTGCTTTTTTCAATTAATTCTTGAAGATATTTCCCATCGCTTTTTTCACCTGTTGTAATGACAGCTGCTGTAATAATTCGTTCATCACTCAACGCGATATGTGTCTTATACCCGAAGAAAGAAGATTCCGACGTCTTATGCCCTTTTCGCGCATCCGCATCAGAAGAGTAATTTAGATGTTCTTGGTAATCCTCTACGACTTCTTTTAAAACATTCAACTTTTCTTTGACAGATGGCATTTGTGCAATTTGTGGTTCCTTTTCAATGACTGAAATAACTTCCTTACAGTAAGTTAATTCATCCTTTACTTCGTTAGAAGTGGTTTTTACGGGGAATTTGTCTTTCATCGATTCGTTAATTTTGTAGACAGCTTTTCGAGCGTTTTTTGATTTCTCTTGTAAAAATTCTTTAGGCGTTATTTTTTGGCACAACAATATCGTAGATCGCCATATATGGACTTAAATGAAGGGTTTCTTGATTTGAAATCATCGGGGGCTCCACCTGCACATTAATTCTTTTATTATAAAGGAAAGCGTGACTAAAATAATAGTATGATACATTGCGTTGTTTGGAGAAGCATCGCTCGACTCCTGCGGGAAAGCGAGACAGACGAGACCCCGCACGAAGCGAAGCGTAGGAGGAGGCTCGGCGCTCGCCCGCGGAAAGCGAGCGGAATGCTTCGGAAAACAACAGTAGAGTCACAGTGCCAAATGAAAAAAGCGAGGTATTCAACGATTTACTCTTTAAATACCTCGCGATGTAAGAAGATATAGACTTTTTCAGTGCCCTCCGTCTAGCTTCCCTACACTTTGTTATTTAAATAAGCTGCCAACAGCGGTAATTGATGTCGCCAAATCTTTCCGATATTGTTGATGCTGTTCGTCCAGACTGTTTATATTAACCTCGTTCCCAGCAAGCGAAGAATGTACGTAAAGGTTGTCGCCTATATATAGTGCAATATGTCCTGGGAAGTACAATAAGTCTCCCTTTTGTATGTGCTCTAGAGAGATTTCCTTGATAGGAAAACCTTCAACAATTTTGGCATCGCGATAAATATATACTCCGTTTAGCATATATACCATAGAACATAGACCTGAGCAATCAATACCTAACGGCGATTTTCCTCCCCAGCGATAGGGTGTTGCTACATAGCTAAGCGCCGTTTGAACAACATTTTCTCGTAATTGTTGCTCGGATAAGCTATTTTCTGGAATTTTTTCTTGTAACCATTGCCTACGTACATAACCAATCTCTCCTGCCACTAATTGCACTGCTGCCCATTCAGGATCTAGCTCGCCAATAGCCGTTGAACAGATGATTGAGCCTTTAACGAGTGTCATCATTTTCGGACTCTGAATTCGAGGCTCCTGCAAAACATCAGCAAAGCTTTGGCTAATAAAATGATTCGCTTCTTGTAGCCAGATGTCCGTTTTGGCAGCATCCACCAGGAAGTTATCCTTCTGGCAATAACCTTCATAGCGATAAGCAGTTTGTATGCGGATCCAGTTCTTATCCACTACTTCTATAATTCGGACAACCATTCCATATAGTAGCTCATCCACTTTTTCTGAGACTACTTCTGGCTTTGCATGTAAATTTGCAATCATAGACGTCACAATGGCATTCACTCTTTCATCTCCTTTCGCTTTACCAAATAATCATAAACAACTTTGGATATTCGACCAATTAGCTGCCTTGCATGATCATTGCTAGTAACCTCAGTGACGAAAACGCCAATAAGATAATCCCGAGAGCTGTTGTAGACAATCCCAACATCATGATCTACTGTATCAAGACCACCTGTTTTATGAGCAACTTTCACATCATCTACTAAGTAACGTTTTAGTGATTCGTGTACACGTTGACGACTTAAAATACCTATCGCTACCTCACTAAATGCTGATGATAACAAGTCCCTACGATAAATTCTTGAAAACAGCAGTGCCATATCTCTTGCCGTCGTTGTATTATCAAAGCCTTTTGCTAGCCTTTCGAAATCCATCATCTTTCGTTGAATGGTAGTTTGCAGCAGCCCAATTTGACGAAAATATTGATTGAGTGTATCCATCCCTAGAACATCGATTAATACATTTGTTGCTGTATTATCACTCGTAATAATCATCCACACTAAAAGCTCATAGATAGTACTTTGCTCTAAAAGCTGTTCACTAATAACACTAAAATCCACCCATTCTTCTGGTGCTATCTTAATCTCTTGCTCTAATGATAGGTTGTTGCTTTCTACATAATTTAGAACAGCAAGCAATATAGGCACCTTAATTAAACTTGCACTGGAAAATGGGTCTTCTAGTTTTTCGCTAATGAAAAAATGCTCCGTCTCACAATCTTTCACAAACATATGCACTTTATAGGGAGCCTTTTGAAGAATCTGTGTAATCGTTTGCTTCATATTTCACACCTACTCTATAACTTTTATCAACTGATGCTCCGTGTCCATTGTCATCGTTCGACCTAATGGTAGTGACATCGTTGGTAAACAGTGACCGCATGTAATGTCCTTTATAATAGGTATATGAAGTGGACCTAAAATTTCTTGAAAAATTGTTTGTAGTGATAGGCTGCGTTCGGGATGTTTTGGATTTTCTAGACCACAATTTGTCCAAGCTCCCAATAAGATTCCGGCCACCTCATCTAGTTTGCCTGCCAATTTTAGCTGTGTAAGCATCCGATCAACACGTTGCTCACTTTCATCTACATCTTCTAAAAATAAAATTTTACCCCTTGTATCAATTTCATAAGGTGTCCCAAGAGATGCCGTCACTAGTGTTAAGTTCCCACCAATAAGTTGGCCTGTAGCTTTTCCCGCTACAAGCGTCGTCATAGTTTGCCCAGGTGGATTTTCAAGACAGAAGTCCGTACGTTCTGTTGCTGTCACACTTTCGATAAAGCACTTCCACGTATACTGATCCATCTCTGGCCGAATAAATTCTGTAGAGGGCATTGGTGTATGATACGTAACAAAGCCACATTGTTGGTTAAAAGCGATATGTAATGCTGTTACATCGCTATAACCAGCAAATACTTTTGGGTTGGCTTTTATCATATCGAAATCTAGAAGCGGTAAAATTTTCGTCGCCCCGTAACCACCACGTATGCAGAAAATGCCGTCAATATTAGTGTCCCTAAACATTTGATTTACTTCAGATGCTCGTAATTCATCAGAGCCTGCTAAGTAACCATGCCTCGCCTGACATGTTTCCCCAGCGATAACTTTAAAACCTAGCTTTTCAATACTTTGAACGGCAGGGAGAAATTTTTCAGGTGGGGTTGCACCCGAAGCACTTATTAGACCAATTGTGTCACCTTTTTTCAATGCCTTTGGACGAATCATTTGCTTACCTCCATTTTTAGTGAAGTTCGGTATCTTTCCAATTCCTCTTCATTAGCCAAGACAAAATGACCTTCTTCTATTTCGGAAAATGACGGTGGCTGAATGTCATAGTTATGCTGTGATGGATCATAGATTTCTACGACTTTATCACGCTCCTTATAGGGATTTGGCTCCGGTACTGCCGATAATAATGCCCTTGTATAAGGATGAAGAGGATTAGCAAACAGCTTTTCCGTCTCAGCTAGCTCAACAATTTTACCTTTATAAATAACAGCAGTTCGATCCGTAATAAATCGGACTACCGATAAGTCATGCGCTATGAATAAATAGGTTAAATCATTTTGCTGCTGTAGATTGGCTAGTAAATTTAATACTTGTGCACGAATGGATACGTCTAATGCTGAAATTGGTTCGTCCGCAATAATAAACTCTGGCTCCATTACTAGTGCACGCGCAATGCCGATCCGCTGACGCTGCCCTCCTGAAAATTCATGTGGGAAACGACTTGAAAACTCTGGTAATAATCCTACATGTAATAAGGCATTGCGTACCTTCTGTTGACGATCAGCCTCATTTTTAAAGTTTTTTGTATTCATAAGTCCCTCAGAAATAATATAATCTACCTTTGCGCGTTCATTTAGCGATGCCATAGGATCTTGAAAAATCATTTGGATTTTCTGTGTAATTTCTCGATCCCACTCTTTCGATATTTTGCCATTTAGTTTCTTTCCGTGATACAGTATTTGTCCTTCAGTAACTTCATTGATACGCATAATAGCTCTGCCGATTGTTGTTTTTCCAGAGCCTGATTCACCTACTAAACCAAATGTTTCACCTTTGTAAATATCGAAGCTGACATCATCAATCGCTATAAATTTATTTTTGCCTTTCCCAAAAACAACCTTTAAATTTTTTACCTCAACTACCACTTCTTTATGACTCATGCGCATAGCGTCTCCCTTCTTTGAAAAAGGCTTGTAGCGCTTCAGGGGGTTCTACTTTCGGTGCGAGTGGATCTAATAGCCACGTACGAGCATAATGTGTGTCACTCACCTGAAAAAAGGGTGGACGTTCCACAAAGTCAATCTTTAACGCATATTGATTGCGAGGAGCAAAGGCGTCTCCTTTAATTTCTTGAAATAGATTTGGTGGAGTGCCTTTGATAGAATAAAGCTGCTTCCCTTTTGAGCCTAGTTGTGGTAAAGAAGAAATGAGTGCCCATGTATAAGGATGCTTGCCATTAAAGAAAATTTCATGCGTCTTCCCTATTTCGATGACATCACCTGCATACATCACTGCAATACGGTCAGCAACCTTCGCTACAACGCCTAAATCATGCGTTATATAAACGGTCGTTAGTCCATATTTTTGTTGAAGATTTTTTAAAAGCTGCAAAATTTGCGCTTGGATTGTTACGTCTAATGCAGTTGTTGGCTCATCACATATTAAGATCTTAGGCTTACACGCTAGCGCAATAGCTATGACAATTCGTTGACGCATGCCGCCTGAAAATTCGTGAGGATATTGCTTATAACGCTTTTCCACATCGTGAATGCCAACATCTTTTAGCAATTTTAAAGTTTCTTCATATGCTGCCTTGCCCTTTAAATTCTGATGTAAAAAAACACATTCCTCAATTTGCTTGCCAATCGTTTTCAGTGGATTTAATGATGTCATTGGATCCTGTGTAACCATTGCCACTTCTTTTCCACGAATGCTTAGCCACTCCCGCTCGGTTTTAAACTGTGCTAAATCCCGTTCATTGTAAATAATTTCTCCCTGATCGATATAGCCATTTTTATCGAGCAATCCCATGATTGATTTCATTAGAACAGATTTTCCTGAACCTGATTCGCCAACGATTGCTAGACTTTCACCTTTGTATAAATCAAGAGAAATATTACGAATGGCCGTTAGCACTCTGCCACGAAGTGTAAATTTAATAACTAGGTTTTGAATAGTTAAAATACGTGTTTGAGTTTGTGTCATTTCCTACATCCCCTTATACGTGATTTTTCGGATCTGCTGCATCTGCAAATGAATTTCCTATAATATAAAATGCAATCGTAATGACGCTTAATACAATACTTGGGAAAATAAGCTGATATCTTAATTCAGGAGACATCATGAGTACTCGTCCTTCATTGATTAAATTTCCTAAAGACGGCTCACTAATCGGTAAGCCTAATCCGATATATGTTAAAAACACTTCTGAGCCTATAGCAAATGGTATCGCTAGACTCATTCGTAACATAATGACGGAAATAAGATAGGGTAATAAGTTTTTTAAAATAATTCGATAATCAGGTGTTCCTAAACATTTTGAGGCTAAGTTATACTCCCGATCACGCAAAATAACAATTTGATTGCGTATAAATCTTGCCATTTCTACCCAACCGGTAATACACATTGCAATAATAATCGTTGAAATACTTGGTCGTAAAATATAGGACATTAAAATTAGGACAATCGTTGTTGGTATGTTATCAACGACATTGTAAAGCTGTGTAATGGGTGCCTCTAATTTCCGCGAAAAACCCCAAAGTGTACCGATCGTAATACCGACGATAGCCTCTACTAAAGCAACCACACAGCCAATAAATAATGAGGTCCTTGTTCCTGCCCAAATACGTGACCATAAATCCTGCCCAATGGAATTTGTCCCAAACCAAAATTCAGCGTTTGGTGCAACATTACGTGCTTGGAGACCTGTCTGCTCATCTAAATATATTTCAGTCGGTGATTTTTGTACTGGTAAATACGGTTGTAAAATGGTAAAAGCTACGATAATTAGCACACCAACTAATAAAAAGACAGCGATGCGATTTTTTAAAAAGGATTTCCATGTTGAACGCCAATAGGAATAATTAGAATAGGCTGTTTCTTCAGCTTGACGTTCATCTACTTCCGCAAAATCGAACAATGATTCACGTGATTTGTTTGAGATATTGTTTATTTCTTCTGAATACATTCCCATTAACGTACACTCTCCCCTTTCCCCAATTTAATGCGCGGATCAACAACGGTCATTGCAATATCACCTAAAATTAGTCCGATAATGCCAAGTGAAGAGAACACAAGCACTAAGCCTTGTACAATCGTATTATCCTGTCGCTGTATGGCATCTACGAGTAAGCCCCCCATACCAGGAATAGAATATAAGGATTCAATGTAGATGGAGCCTGTAATGGTAAAAAGAATAGTTGCTGGTAAATACTGTGCCATCGGAATAAAAGCGTTTCGTAATACATGTTGAAACATTAATGTACGCTCTTTCACTCCTTTTGCTCTCGCTAGCTTTATATAATCTTTGTTTAGTTCATCCACCATGTAACGCCGCATCCACATAGCATAGGAAGCAGTCGGTGCTAACGCCATTGAAATCAGTGGTAAAATCCAAGTAATAGGATTATATTCATCGAAAAGCATTGGTAAATGAAAAATTTCTGTAATATACATTTGAATGACTAAATAATAGACGGCGGCTGGCACTGCAACGATAATGACAATATAGCCTGTCCCTAAGCGGTCCAGCCAGCGTCCCTTCATCTGGGCCATCACTATGCCGAGCGGAACTCCAATTAGAAGAGATAGCGCAACCGCCCCTAAACCAAATAGCAAGGAATACAGGATCTTATCTGCAATAATCGTGACGACTGGTACATCTGTCCGATATGTAACAGATTTACCTAAATCACCATGAAACAGCTTAGCGTAAAAATTTCCTAACTGTACAAGTAACGGGTCACGTAAACCTAAATTCGTTAAATATACTTCTTGCTGTGCAGGTGACATTTTATTCGCTGCTGCCCCTAAATAACCTTCCTCCGGCATTAAGCGTAGTAATGAAAAAACAATCGTAATGATAATAAATAGTGTTAAAACTGATTGTAATAAACGTTTACCTATATACCTCAGCATCATTTCATCCTCCTTCTTCAGAAAGACAGAAGGAGATGCCGACTTTTTTATTTCGGTATCTCCTTCATAAATACGAACCGCTTTTGACTTTTTCTTGAATGTAGCAAAGATCCTACTATTTTCTCCATCATCAATGCCCGATTGTTTCAGCTATCCATCATTATTTCGCTGCTTTAGCTAACGCCTCCGCACGTTCCTGCTCCCATTTTGCTAAAGCTCCTTTAAACTCCTCGTTACTCATTGGTTTGTCTAAAACTCGCTGACCTTTAACTTTCTCGGTAGTCACACCAAATGGTGAATATTGAGCCTCAAACGGATTTAATTTAGAAGCTACATAGCCACTCCCCCCAACTGAATAAGGGATAACAAATGCCTCATCAATTAAGAAGGCTTCCGCTTTGGCAAATAATTCATAACGTTGTGCTGTATCAATCGTCGCATTTGCTTCGTCCACCAAGTTTTGATATTTTGATTTTCCGTTTGCTTCTGTATATCCTTCAGCTAGCTCCGGTTTATTATAAGTACCGCCTACAATGAATGGATCCGTATACGTTGATGGGTCGGCGTAGTCTGGACCCCAGTTTGCTTCAAGAAAAGCAAATTTACCAGGTTTACGAACCTCTGATAAAAAGCCTGTAGATGGTCCTGCCTCAATGATAATATCTACATAATCAGTACCTAATAGTTTTTCAATCTGCTGTTCAACGACTTGTGAACGATTTGCCCAATCTGGCATACCGGAGTTATAAGGCATCAATACTTTTACTGGGAAGGTTACTTTTCCTGCTAGCGCTTTTTTCGCTTTTTCCTTGTATTCCAAAGCTTTCTCTTTGTTGAAAGAGTCATTATTTGTACGATCAGCTAATGGTGCTAACTGTGTATAGTCAACCCCCTCCACATTGACAAAGTTTTTAGGAGTAATCGTGTTGCTAAGCAAATCTTTTGGATGATAAGGTTCTAAAGTTAACATTGCAGATTCACGGTCGAGTGCATGGAATAGCGATTTTCGGAAATCTTTATTATTGACCGCTTTCTTCCAATTTTCAGGCTCGTATTCCGCATCAAATTGCGGGTTAAAGTTTAAAGCATAGAAATACGTATAGAAGTTATTTTGCGTTTGGCGAATTTGTGATTTTTTCTTATCATCTTTAAACCACTCATCAATAATAGAAGTTGGAATACTCGCTGAATCGACTTCTCCCCGTAAAAACAATTCTGGTGCAACTGTAGCCGCTTCTTTATTGTATTTATAACGAATACGATCAATGAGAACATGGTCTTTATCCCAATACGTATCGTTTTTCACAAGTACTCGCTCATTTTGCGGTTCAAATTTATCTAAAATATAAGATCCGTTATAAAGGAAATTTTCACGAGTTGTACCAAAACTATCACCTTTTTCTGCTATAAACTTACCATTAACCGGAAAGAAGCAGACATAATTCAACATAGAAAGGAAATAAGGTGTTGGCTTTTCTAAAGTATATTCTACTGTATGTTTATCTATCGCCTTTATGCCAACCTTCGAAAAATCTGTCAGATCACCGTTATAGAAGGCTTCTCCATTTTTCACAACTGTAGCAATCCAAGCTGTTGATGATTCGTTTTTTGCATCAAGGACATAATGTAAGCCATCTACAAAATCTTGAGCAACAACATCCGCATACTCTTTGCCATCATGAGTGACCCATTTTGCATCGTCACGTAGCTTGAACGTCCAAACTGTAGTATCGTCATTTGATGACCATTCTTTGGCTAAGCTTGGTTGTACAACACCATACTTATCATACTCAATTAATCCATCAATCAAGTTCGCCGCCACAGCAAACTCATTGGTTTCAGAGGTCTTTAAGTAATTTAACGTTTTTATTTCCCCCGAATAAACAACGCGATACTCTGATTTTTTTTCACTTGCAGAATCATCACTGCATGCTGCACAAATCACTACAACAAGACACACGAAAAGCAACCAATACCTTTTCCTCATAAGCATCCCCCTAGTAATCTTATTTATCTACATTAAGTGACAGTTAAAAATCTCACGATAGCGGAACGAGATTAACTATCAGTCGTCAGTGAGGAGGGACGAACCCCTCACTGATGAAAGCAACACTTTATTACGAGAATCCTAATCCAACTGCATCCGTCATCCTAATTCGATCATTTTCAAATAGCGGGCCACCGACAATAGGATCTTTCATACATAAACTAGGACCGTCTAAATCTACCATCGTGATATTTTTCTGTGATACGGCAAAATGTGCAGCAGCACTAACGCTAATTTTTGTCTCTAGCATACAACCAATCATGCATGGTATGTCATTCGCCTCCGCAATGTGGCAAATTTTCTGCGCTTGATAAATGCCTCCTGTTTTCATGAGCTTAATATTAATCAAATCTGCAGCTCGCTTTTCGATAATGGTATAGGCATCTTTTGCAGAGAAAACACTTTCATCTGCCAATATATTTGTCAATGTATTGGCCGTTACAAATTGCATCCCTTCTAAATTATGGCAATGAACAGGCTGCTCAACCAATTCAACATTTGTACCAGCATCTTCAAGTGCACTAATAATTTGTACAGCTTGCTTCGGTGTCCAGCCCTGATTCGCGTCAACCCGTAATGTTATGGCGTGTCCAACTGCATCACGAATAGCAACAACTCGCTCTACATCCCCAGCTGGATCTTTCCCCACCTTAATCTTTAAGATTTGAAAACCACGCTGTACGGCGGCTACACTATCCTTCACCATTTCTTCAGCATCATTTACACTTATCGTAATATCTGTTATTAACTCTTTCCGGTAGCCCCCTAATAATTTATACAGAGGTGTTTGATAGTGTTTTGCAAATAAATCATAAATTGCCATATCTACCGCAGCTTTTGCACTGGTGTTTTGATAAATACTGTTGTCAATGCGCTCCATGATTTCTGTTAAATCTTCAATATCCATTCCGATAATGGCTGGCTTTATATACTCTTCTATAGTGTGAGAAATAGACCCTAATGTTTCACCAGTAATAGCTGCAGTCGGTGCCGCTTCACCGATGCCTATTTGCCCATCGTCAGCGTGAACATAGACGGCAATGTTGTGAATGCTATGAACGGTTCTTAAAGCTGTTTTAAACGGTGTTATTAGCGGTGCCTCTACCTTCCCTACGACAATATTTTTAATTTTCATCCATTCACCTACCTTTAAGTTACTTATGTTAAGAACTGTAAAAGTCGAAGCACCTCATAAAAATCATCCGTTACGAATTCCACTGTATTATGTGGTTTAAACGTAGCATTCGGATAGAAAGAATTTCGATATGCTCGTGTATGATCACGATAAATGATTTCCACTACAAAGCGGTCTGGTAATGTCACTTGTAATGTTTCACGTGCCACCTTCATCGAATCCTCGACAAGTCGTTTCGTTTCCATAATCGTCAGCTGTGGACTCACACTAATGGTCGCATTTCCTATCCCTTCTTTCGTGGCAAATGTGATGATATTATGATTGATAGTTTGAATTTCCTCAGTTAATCCTACATCGCCACTAACAAACGAAACTGGGACACCATGTAAAGCAGCCGCATACGTATTAATTAAAAACTCACTTGCATATTCCCCATTAATTTTCACATCAGCAAAAACACAAAGCGTATGTGCTAAAGGATTACGCGCGCTCCCACCTTTACTGTGATAGCCAATAAAAATGGCGCGATCAAAGCTCTTATCAAGTCCTGCAACCATACACATCGGGTCATATGTCCACCCTCGAATAACCTTGCAATTTACTGGTAGATTAGAAATATCAAGATTCCGTGCTGAATCATGAGCGTCCTTTAATAAAATCTCGGTTGCTCCACCAAGAATAGCCCCCTCTATAGCGGCTTCTACTTCCTTTGTCATTTGCTTTTGGAAAAACTGATAGTCTGGCGCGTTTAGCTCCGTCTCACTCCAAGCTGTTGTGCCAGTAATTCCTTCAATATCTGCACTAATATAAACCTTCATAGCAATCGAAACTCCTTTACTTTATTATCTTGGATTATTGCGTCCACAGCTCCGTAACTAGCTTCTTGTGCCCCTACACGTCTAGCCCATGAAACATTATTAAAATCGTAATGCCACCATTCCTCTGAATAATTTGTAAACCCAACCATTGTCATACAGTTAAATAGAAGACGCCGATGAACACAGGCTTCCCAATCTTCCGCTGGATATTGTTCAAAATAGCGTGTAGCAGATTTTTCACTAATTTCATCAAATGCTGTACCTAAATTTAAAGCATTGCCATCTAAGTCTCCCAATGTTATATCAATCGCTCCCCCTGTTAAATGAGGAGCCAAATGAGCAAGATCAATGCTTGGAAACGCCACATATTTGCGCGTTTCCTTCTCAATCTCTTGTTGGGTAAAATGAGGGAATCGTTGCTTCATTTGTATTGAAAAATGACGAAACAAGTACTGCTGCACCTGAAATGGTCTATAGCCATCATATAAAATAAAGCTATAATTATTAGGCAACAACAAAAGTGCTTGCATGAGTCGCTCATATACACCCTCACGTAAATAAATTGCACGTAAACTATTAGGAATTTTTTGTTGATAATAAATGGGCTCTATAAATATTCTAGGGCGGTCTTCTCTGATTTGAATTAATGGCTCCCCATTTTCATAAATGGCCGGCGTTGACTCCTTCATCGAACAATTATCTCGTTCAATGGGTTGAAAAACGGCGTACTCTATTGTACACACCCCCATTTCAAGATTTCTGGAACATATTTTTAGATAATTCAGTTTTTAAAATGAATGTTAGCATACCTTAAAATCATTGACTAGATAAAAAAGTTAACATGACAAAATAACAGCTATTCTCTTCCTTTCAAACAAAATCAGTCAATCCTATACCCAAAAGGTCGAAAAGCCATGTTTTTTCACTTATTTAAAAATTTTATTCATAGCTGTACTGGAAGATTACTAAATAAAACAAAAAATGACGAAAGGAATCAAAAAATTAAAAGCAGCGACTTCATTTGCAATAAAAAACCTCCATTTTGAATAAACATTGCTCAAAATGGAGGTTAATTGTTTCCAACTAAATAATATTTTTTTATTATTTCACGCACTAATGATGATATTTCATATACAGTGGAACGGATATGACATTTTATAATTTCCTCATTAAGGCTAAAAATTCCTCTTAAATTGATAGTTATGTATGGTGATCCCTAATAGATTCTGCTGGCAAATTGGCAATCACGAAGCCCTAGTTCCCTCAGTTGCTTCTTTATCAACTGTGCAATACGCTCGCTCTGTATTGTCACGATTACGAATAGACCGTCCCGGGATTCTTGCGACATTCGTTCTAGTGTACTAGGCAAACTTACAGGGAGTCCATTGATGACACAGCCGACTTTTTGCTCGCTGTTATCCAAAAAACCTTTTACATTGTACCCCGCGTTCTGCAAGATTCTAGCTGTGCCTTCGCCGCTATATCCTGTAGGGAATACATAAATCATCTCTTTGTCCTCTTGACCGTACAACAATGCCAATGTCGTTTCTACAACCAATGTACGGTACATACATATTCCGATGAAAGAGCCATACACGTTGATCAATTCAAATAAATAATAATTCCGCGGCAATTTTTCAACCAGTGGAAAAATGTCCATATTCTTTTCAATGATGTCAGCTAATTCATGTAACTCCCTTCTACAAAACGTATCGCAACGGGTTGCGAATAAGCCAAGTAGAAAGTCAACACGCGAATAGATGAAGTCGCGCCGAGCATCTTCATAATTTTTTTCATGAAGAAACCTCAGTAAATGCAAAGTTACGATGAGATGAGACTTGCTGTTTAAATATTCTTTCGTTGCCGTTACCGATCCGCTTGCTCTTGGACGATAACAATAAAAAGGCTCATTCAGCAAAGCGAATGTATTGGCGCAACATATTACTTTCGGAAACCATTCCTCATCCTCCGAATGGCATCCTTCGGGAAACGTAATGCGGTTAGCCAATAATAATTCTCGGCTTACAATCAATTTCCAAGAGGTGCATAACAGATTAGGCAAGCCGAGCAGGTATTCTGCCATTGAACTTGAACAACACCCTTTAATAACGTCTGGATCGAGAGTGACGTCGTTCGTAATGTACGCCCCTTTTTCCGGTACGCAAACAAACCGCCCCATAAGCACATCTGGACTAGAACGCTGTAATAAATCTTTGATTTGTAAAAATACCCCATATGTATAATAATCGTCGCTATCGCAAAAATGGACATAGTCTCCTGCTGCTATTCTTAAACCTGCATTCCTTGCCCCCGCAGGAAGGCTATTCACATCCAGATGAATTGTTTTGAAATGTTTGTAACGTGCTGCATAAGCATCACAAATATGGCCACTATGATCCGTTGATGCATTATCGACTAATATAACTTCATAATCGATATCAATCTGGTTTAAGATGCTTTGAAGGCATTCGTCCAAATACGATTCGACATTATATACTGGGATAATAACACTTAGAATCGGCATGTACTCCTCCCTTATGTCACCGCATAACATACAGTTTCACAAAATCCATCGCTGTAATGCCTCATAAATAGTTTATATTCTGGTACTAGCTGCTTTAAATACAACGGTATTTGTACGATATCCAACGGTTTATGATACACGCATATAGCAAGTTTTGGTTTATATTCTCTTATTGTCTGCTCTGCCCCTTTGAGCGCTTCTAACTCTGCACCTTCTATGTCCATTTTTATAAAGGTAACGGGCTCCCCCTTGAGCGCTTCATCAACAGATATAACAGAAATTTCAATATTTCCGTTGGCGCTTAACCCGCTGGCTACACTCCCCTGTGCATTGAAGAGGAGCTGGTCTTTTTGACTCCAAAGGCCGCACGGTATAAGCTCAATATTTGCCGATTGTGCAAACTTGTCAAGAAACTGTTTATGTTTAAGTTCCTCCGGTTCAAAAGCATAGATTCTCTTATACTTTCCTCCCGTTTGCTCAAGAAACATTTCTACAGTATCGCCGGTGAAAGCCCCTCCGTCAACAAAGACTTCTTCCTCAGACAATGCGATTATATCGGATTCGAAATACTGGGGAGCCTCGCTTTTCAAAGGAATCAGATGTTCGCGGTTCCCAGTAATACAATAATTAATTCGTTCATAAAAAACATGCTTGGACTGTTCATCTGCAAGCATATTGTAAACAGTGTTAAAATCAGCGGTATGCATACTCACTACCGCTGAGTAATTCCGGAATAATAAATAAAAAGCAATGTCTGATGCGACAATATGTTCAATCAGGTTGCAGTGCAATTCGTTTTCTTTTAACTGAACAGATATTTCTTCACTGTATTGATATGATGTAATAAGAATAATACTATCACTATACTTTTTCTTTAGATCATCAAAGCTTATGACAGGAACCCCCTCTATTTGAGTTCCCTGCTTTCTTGAATCATTATCGCAAAAGAGAAACCTGTCGGCTATATGATGAGCCCTGAAATATCTCAGGTATTCAACCCCAATCTCGCCAGCACCAAATAAAACAATAAAAGTACTTTCGGATTTTTTTAGAAGTTCGGCGCATTTATCGATAATTAACTCTAGGTAATTAGGCTTATTTATCATCAAATCGAACGAAATATCTTTTACCATTCACATCTCCAATTCCCTTTCAATAATATCCAGTTTATTTAAATCAAAAAGAAAATAGTCCAACTAGGTTTCGTTGTTTTTTTCTGCCGCGTTTCATCGACTACCGTTTTCTTCAAATACCGACGGAAATTCGGAGGCTAAATTCCTCTTCGTATATTTTGCACTAGAACCAACACTGTACCATCAAACATCGCAATATTTTCATTGAACAAAGCCCTTATAAACGAAGCTAAAATCTGACCCAGACTTTAGTTTTTCGACATACGATTGAATTGCATATCATATTCTAAAATGTATAATTTTTCACAACGATAATTTAAGGATACTTAAACTTTTCACCAAAACCTCATCCCAGCATATTCATCGACATATTATATTTCATCGGGGAATAAGGAGCTAACCAGATAATCTGGCTTTTCTATGAAATATGGCATTATGTTTAATTTTTCGACAGACAATAAGAGGCATAGGACCACTCAAACAAGTCCCCCGTATTATTCCAAGAATAAAAACAAGTCACGATTTTCTGTGTTCCACACTGACCTGTGACGACATTCAAACTTTTGTTACGTTTGTCGTTGGCATCACCAAGAACCTTTTCCCTTTTGGACACAGGCTTCTATTCGCAGTCATAACATTCGTCAATACCTCAGTGACGAATAAAAAAAACTCTCTTCAAACTAAAGTATAAAGGAGCATCAATTAACTGAACTATCATGCATTTAAAGAGGAGCAAAACAATGATTTGCTTTCGGTCTTTTAGACCCAAGGCTGGAATGGAGGTTCGTATGAAAGTAGTAATTCTCGCGGGAGGTTTTGGTACTCGCATAAGTGAAGAATCGCATTTACGACCTAAGCCGATGATAGAGATCGGCGATGCACCGATTTTATGGCATATTATGAAGATTTACTCTCATTATGGCTTCAATGAATTCATAATTTGTTGCGGTTACAAGGGACATATGATTAAAGAATACTTTGCCAACTATTACATACACCGCAGCGATATGACATTTGACTTTACAGCCGAGAACAAGATGATTGTACATGCAAACGTTGCGGAGCCATGGAAAGTTACCGTTGTTGATACGGGGTTGTACACACAAACTGGTGGACGTATTAAGCGCATTGCCCCCTTTATCGGCAATGAGCGGTTTATGATGACTTACGGCGACGGTGTCAGTGACATTAATTTAACAAAACTCGTACAAACGCACGAAAATTCAGGAAAGATTGCCACATTATCCGCGATTCAACCAGGTGGACGATTTGGCATGCTTAACATCAACGACCGTGACGGAACAATAACTGGGTTTCATGAAAAAGCGCAAGAAGACGGTGTTTGGATAAACGCAGGGTTCATGGTAATGGAACCCGAAGTCTTTGATTATATAGATGGAGATTCAACGATTTTTGAGCGTAAGCCGCTTGAACGCTTGAGTGCGGATGGCAAGCTAGGTGTCTATAAGCATAACAAATTCTGGTCCTGCATGGATACGGCTCGGGATAAAGGGGTACTTGAAGCGGATTGGGCGAGTGGCAATGCGAAGTGGAAAGTGTGGGTGGATTAAATCATCAATCTTTTCGGTGATAGTGCGGAAATAGTCTAAACCAGCAGAGGAAACCGTATATATGGTTACGAACTGGATATGGATAACTTTAGCAAAACGACTGTCCGCCAACTAGAATGTCACACTGGTACTAAAGGGATTATGGAATTAAGAAAACGAATTACTTTTTACTCATAATGCAACACCCTGCGGAATCGTCACTTATTTACAGCATAACTAGCATAGAGGAATACCACGTTCTGGTATTTGCTTGACTATTATTTTGAAGATAAGGAATACAGTGTATTGCCACCTTTCATTAAAATGAATATTAAAAACGCTACATGATTCCACAGAAATAAATGCAAGGTAAACCAAAACTTACAATTTACATATACCATAATCTAGAAGAGATTTCTAAATTACCGAGGACAAATACTCGGTATTCAGAATGATTATATGTGCTATGACACCATATTGTATGTGGGATAGGAGGAAAAAAATGCGTATTGCCGTGTTTGGACTTGGCTTTGTCGGACTAACCACTGCGCTCGGTTTTGCGGACAAAGGTTTTTCTGTGTACGGATATGACATTAACAAAGAGCACTGTGCAGTGATATCCGGCGGAAAAGTCCCTTTTTTTGAGCCAGGATTGGACGACGCGCTCGCGCGGAATCTCGGAACAGCATTCACCTTAGTGGACTGTGCAATAGAAGCGGCGTATAAGAGCGACATCTGTTTTTTCTGCGTTGGAACGCCGAGTTTACCTGACGGTAGCGCAGATTTGGAACATTTGCTATTTGCAATTGACAGCGTTCTTGAAACAGTCTCCCCAGTCTGTGTGCTTGTCGTAAAATCCACGGTTCCGCCGGGAACGCTTAGCGAACGAGTCACGCCGCATGTCCGTGCAAAGGGAGCAAACAATCCGGTTGTGGTAAACCCGGAGTTTTTGCGCGAGGGTAGCTGCTGGGAGGATTTTATAAATGCTGACAGAATTGTCTGCGGCGTGACTGACGATACAGCAAAAAGTGTGCTCACAGAGCTCTATATGCCGTTTGGCGCGCCACTTCATTTTGTAGAGCCTAACACGGCTGAGTTTATTAAATATTTATCAAACTCCTTGCTTGCAGCACTAATCAGCTACTCGAATGAGATGGCTCTACTAGCAGATGCAGTTGGCGGTATCGAAACGGCAAGGGCGTTTCGCATTCTGCATGAGGACAGCCGGTTTGCTGGCGCTGAAATTAGCAGCTACATATATCCCGGCTGTGGTTACGGTGGGTATTGCCTGCCGAAAGACACAGCTGCCCTTGACGCTGTCGCACTAAGCCGAGGATTCACGCCGCGAATACTTGAAAGTGTAATTTCTCTTAATAACGAAATGCCAGATCTGACTGCTCGAAAAATTGCTCATGCGGCAGGCAAAAAAACTGAGAAAATCGGTATACTCGGTCTGTCGTTCAAACCAGGCTCTGATGACGTCCGCGACAGCCCAGCGGTGAAGATCATCAAAACATTGATACGTGACGGTTACGTTAATATCTATATCTATGACCCACTTGCTATGCAGAAATTTCAAAACATGTACAGACTTCCCATTACTTATTGCGAATCGCTGCACGAAGTGTGCAAAACTTGCCGCACGGTCGCACTTGTAACCGCTTGGGAAGAATTTAAAGGAATTGATAAGACCTTTCCGAATACACACTTCGTCGATTGCAGGTATTTCTTAGACAATTAAGTGTTAATTGGACTGACGTGGCAAAACATTTGTATAGATAAGGAATGGTGAACAATATGTCGGATAATAGAATTTTACTAGAGGACTTGCGGCGCATCATGGATGGCTTAACAGAGTACGAGCGCAGTGCTTTAACAGGAAGGAAAATATTAATTACGGGCTTTGCTGGCTCCCTTGGATTTATGCTGGTGCAGTTTTTTGCCCACTATGGACAGCTACTTGGTGTAAAACACATATACGTGCTTGATAATTATATTTTCGGAAAGCCCAAGTGGGTCCACGCAATAGAAAGCCACCCCCTGTTTACGGTGCGCGAGGGCGATGTCATTCGGGAGGATTTTTCGTTTGCCGGCGACGCGGACCTTATTTTTCATATGGCGTCACTGGCGTCTCCTGTATACTACAGATTGCATCCAATCGAAACGATGGACGCCGACGTTGTCGGGCTACGGCGCCTGCTTGACTTTTACAGTGGCAGAGGCATTTTCAATTTATTGTTTTACTCCACCAGCGAGGTTTATGGCGATCCTGAACCAAAAATGGTGCCAACACCAGAAAGCTATTGGGGCAACGTTAACAGCTCAGGACCACGCTCCTGCTATGATGAATCAAAACGGTACGCCGAAACGCTCTGTTATAATTTTCATTATCAGAAAGCCTTTCCAATAACGGTATTACGGCCGTTCAATAGCTTCGGGCCCGGACTACATTCAAATGATAAACGCGCCCCAGCAGATTTTGCGATGAATATTTTGCAGAATGAACCAATTGTCTTGTACAGCGACGGTAAAGCGACTCGTACCTTCTGTTATACTTCGGATACGACGCTCGCGTCGCTAAAATGCGCGTTGTACGCGCGATACGACATCTTTAATATCGGTAACGACACGGAAGAAATGACGATTTTGGAATTAGCGGAGCTATATCGTTCCGTTGGGAATTCCCTCTTCGGGTATAACGGGAGCATCATATTTAGTGAGCATACAGACAAACATTACAATACAGACAGCCCACAGCGCCGCTGTCCGGATTTAAGCAAAATAAAAACAGTATTGGCTTACACGCCGACCGTAGATACGCGTACTGGAATAGAACGGTATTTGAGGTACTTAGAAATGAACGGGAATAATGAAAAATAGTTCATAAAAGAGGTGTAAATATGCAAATGTCTGGGCAGAGACCGCTTGTAAGCTTTATCGTAAGTGTATACAATCTAGAGCGTTATATTGGTGCGTGTTTGGACAGCATTATTATTCAGCCCTTTGATGATTATGAAATCGTTTTGGTTAATAACAATTCTACTGACGGAAGTGATGCCATTTGTAGAGAATACGCAAAGCATAATAAACAGATACGATATTACGCGCTGACCGGTGAGTCGATTTTCGGCAGGGCGGTCATATACGGCACCCAAAAAGCGTGTGGACAATATATACATTATATAGATGGTGACGATATGTTAGCTCCGGGCGCATATGGCGAAATAGCAAATATTTTACGAAACAATGCTCCCGATGTGCTTTTCGGGCGGTTTAGTACGGTTTTAGAGGAAAGTATCATTAATTTTACTGACACATCTTATCAAACTGAACGTATTAACGGGCGAGATAAGGATCAAGCTCTTGAATACCTAACCGAAATACAGCCGTTTAATATAGCAACGTGGCGACTGATTTTTTCACGAAAATTACGGGAGTATTATAATGCGTCCATAAAAAGTTTAAAGACGCCAGCAAATATTTACCATGATGTCTACGTATCTATCCGTACTTTACTCTCGGCGCGCTCGGTACACTATGTTGACATGTTGGTTTACATATACCGTGTGCGTTCTTCATCAATTTCGAGAATACCTCCATCCAAGGCTGTCTCGGAGTGCTGCAAGCTGTTGCACTCTTTGACGTTGTTGATGCGCTATGTGGCAAAAACGGAACAAGAGCGGGGTTTTGTCCGCGTCTATATGGAACAATTTCGTTACCAACTCATTGCTGCATTATGCACCGTAAGCAATGAACAACTAACCGAAAGCGCCACCGAGATAGATAGATACTTGGAGCAAAAAAATTTGGAAGATACGGACACGAGCTCGAAAGACTACGGCTGTTCTGTAATTGATACACTATTATCAGAGGGCACTGTAGTGGGCCTTGCCAGTTTACGAGTACAATACTTTAACATAATTGAGCAAATGGCCAGGAAAGTTTTAACAAAGAAAGGACAAATATATATTGCTCCAACGGGCCATATTGGTTTATATTTAAAAACTGCTTTTGAGGCAAGCAACCTTTCTTTTTCTGGTTTTTTTGACAACGATGTACAAAAAAATGGAATGTTAGCTGATGGAATTCCTGTTTACCTCCCTGCCGCTGTAAAGAAAATTGCTGGTGACAAGCCAATCACAATCCTGATTGTATCCGGATACCAAAATGTGAGAGAAGAACTCAGGAGACAGTTTATCGCGCTTGGTATTGATGAAAGCGATTTGCTTTTCGTCGAATTCTAACATCTGGAGAGGTGTCTATGCCGTTTATTAGCGTTATTTTGCTTACATACAACCGTGAGCAGTACTTGCCAGCCATGCTGGACTCCTTGCGGAATCAGACATTCGGTGATTATGAGCTAATTCTAGTCAACAATGGTTCAACAGACGGTACAGCGGAACTCTGTACCGCTTACGCAGAAGCGGATGCGCGAGTGAAACTATTAACAATTTCGCAAAACATCGGTGCATCGTTTGGACGCAACAGCGGTCTTGCTGCCGCTACAGGCGAATATGTTGTATTTGTGGATGACGACGATCGATGCGAGCCATCGATGCTCTCGTTTCTCGCCGATCTTGCACGTGAAGAGAATGCCGACATTGCTATGTGTGGTAGCTATAACGATTTCGGGGATAGGCTGGAACCGTACTTCATTTGCAATGTTCGGTTCGTTTTTGACCGATTACAGGGATTAAGAGAGTTATTAAAACGTCGCCTTTACAACGCCGCGCCACCGCCCAAGATTTTTCGGCGCAGTTTGTGGACGGGACTGTCATTCCCTGACAATGTACTGGTGGACGACATTCACGTTATCTACAAGGTATTTGAGCGAGCAGGGCGAATAGCTGTGTGGAATATGCCGTTGTATTATTTTAGGAAGCACTCGTCCAACATGACGGCGTTTATACATAACAAGCAGATGACGCCGGAGTTGCTTGATGAGTATTTGGCGATGTATCAAACACGGGCAGAATACCTCTCCAAACGTGCACCGGAAATTGTTGAAGATATTGAAAAATCTTTGTTTGCTTTTATGCAACGTATGTGTGAGAACATCAAATCAAACCGCTTAACGGGCTTTGAAAAGCAACTAGAGTATATGATGAATTACCTAGTTAATCAGGGAGAGTAACCAACTACGCCAAGATGTAATTGCGTCCTGATTTTGAATTGTGTCAGCACAATTCATTCCTTTGAAAACCCGTGACATTCGCCGGCTCAGTCGTTGCCACAGGACGTGGCGTTCTTAGACTAAGTTTCTCTATTTCAGTAGGTGTTTGGACACCCACTGAAAAGGTACCAAAATCGCATATCGCATTCATCTCACCACCTATAGAGGTGGAAGGCTTCCGCTGAATAAAGATAAAATGCGGGTCGCTAAAAGATATACGAATTTTCCAAATTGATATAACCGACGCCGCCTGTACGCTGGCCGATTCAAATTGCACACGCATTTGTGATAACTACAAGAAGTCCTTCTTAATGTACAAAGAAACATTCTGTATAAACGCACATAATCTATAGGAAATGAAAAAAACGTTAATTTATAAAAATATTTTTATATGCTTAGGGGATGATGTTGCTTGAAAAAGTGTATTTTCTACACATACGCTTATAATGCGGAAAAAACGATAGCTCGCGCGATTGAAAGCGTTATTGCCCAGACTGACCAGAATTGGGTTTGGTATTTATTGGATAATGCTTCGACAGATGGAACGGGCGAAATCATCAAACAATATGCTTCCAAAGATTCGCGTATTATTGCGCTTAGAAACAAGCAGAATCATGTTCATGAAAACGGGCATAGTTGGACAGAAATAATTGAGAATTACGATGAAAGCGATTATTTCTGTTTTCTCGATGCAGACGATGAATATAAAACGAACTTCTTGACAAATATGGAACGATTTATATCAAATCACAATCTCGACGTTGCCGCTTGTGGACATGATTTTATCGATGAAACGACCAAGGATCTAATTGCTGTTCGCAGATTGGGTCAAAACCTCATATTAGATACACCAGAAATGTTTAACACATATTTTACTGATTATCATCAGTTTATGAGGACAGTATGGTGCAAACTTTACAAGGTGTCGGTTTTACGCAGGTTTAATTTTTCACGTATACCAAGTTTGCACTACGGTGCAGATACACTGTTTACAATTGAAAATTTTCGTAATGCCAGCCGTGTCGGTATCCTCGCAGACTCATTACATAAATACTATATGAATCCACATTCTTCTTCCCATCAGTTAGACGCTAGTCGTATTACTTGCGACCGTATACTTGACGATACAGCACGCGCGTTTCTGATTGAAAAGTGCGGAGCCATCAGCCTGCAGAACGAGCAGTTTCTTCATGTTGTCTACTATAACGGAATATACGACACGATAGGCGTTATACTTAAGGAAACCTTGACACAATATGCAAAACTGCAAAGCCTGTATGATGTATTAACCCACAAAAAAACCAAGGAACTGTTCCAACAAATCGCTTTTCCTGATGAGGAGTTGGATTTACTGCGCACTCCAGTTACAAACTGGCTTGTTGGACAAAAAAAATATCAAGCCTTTAACAGCGCTGAAATGACCGTTGAAATACTAATGGCCATCTATCCACACTTATCTCAATTTATAAAAAAAGAAACGCTGAAGTATTTACTATTGGAAATTCCTGATATGATCCCATATGTTCTACGAAAAGACTACAATAGCATGATTGAACGTTTTCAATCTTGGTATAAAACTCGCAATGTAGATGATCCTTCGTTAACAGAAATGGAAATCATGGCGTATCTTGCCGTAAAGCCGGATGACCAGCTACTGTTACTTTTTTTAGACATCAAAAAGGAACGACCTTTGTCGTCAAAAAAATTAAATATTGACTTGCAAATTGCCAATCTACTCACAAAGTATCCTTTGCTCCAAAATATCAGTGGCGACTTAGTAGCTATTTTTTCAAATACGGTTTGTTGGATAATGAAGGGAGATCTTAACCGTGCGTTTGATGAGTTTATCTCTACTTCACAAAACACTGAAATACCTGACGCTGAAGCTTATATCTTGTTAGGTCAAAACTTGTCAGCTGCTGTAAAAAATCTCTGAGGCATATACATTTCCGCACGATTAGGAAGTAACAGGTACACCTGCCAAGTTCACGCAATTATTACCGGACGACGTACGTTTTTCTAATTTAAAAAGAATGATCCTGAATCTATTGAGAAACAACTACAGTAATCGCGATAATTCCAGTGGAGCATCTAAACGTCTTTCCAATTTTTAATATCGTAATGCCACCATTCCACTGCATAATTCGTAAACCCAGCCTCAATGTCATACAGATGCTACCATGCCTACTTTTTTCCCCTCTGGATGCTGTTCAAAATAGCGTGTCGCAGATTTTTCACTTATTTCATCAAAAGCTGTACCTAAATTTAATGCATTGCCATCTAAATCTCCTAGTGTTTCATCAATCGCCCCGCCTGTTAAATAAGAAGCCAAATGACCAGATCAATGCTTGGAAACGCACATACTTTCGCATTTCTCTTTCAACCTCTTGCTCAGTTAAATGCAAAACCTACTCTATTATTAATGGTAAAAGGATTACCTTGTTTAACTAGATTTGTATCTGCATAAATAAAAGGAAAAACTCAATCATGATAGAATTGTTTTACTCGAATAATTCCGTTCCGAAGTTTTGCATAGAAGTAAATCGAACTACGATTACCTTTTGTGTCCTGACGCAATGAAAAATTAAAGATATTTTGCAGTTGTTTATCAATCAGTAATAACGGGCTGAAGTTAATATGCTCTACCATTTCATCTAATGACATCCCATCATTCATAAAGTTAAAATTCATAAGCTTCCACTTTATGTCCATTTCGACCAATTGTAGTCTGTGCCTGTGAAAGTGAATTTAAAATGGCTTCCTCGGTTGCTTCTGCGGCTGCTGCAAAAAATTGATTCATGATAGGATGATCCTCACGTAGTTGTGTACGTGTTTCGACAAGCTCATCTGATTGATGAGCGATACGATATGCTGTTGTAAAGCCAATGACTATATCCCCACTACCATGTGAAAAGTGACTGCCTGTACGTCCAAGACCAATGCCACAGCGTTTAATAACACGTGTCAGTTGACGATTACTAAGTGGGGCATCTGTGGCAAGTACGATGATAATGGAGCCATCTGTTGGAGATATTATCGATTCGCTTTGATCGCTAGTAGCAACATATTGGTGTGCTAAAAAGTCAGAGCTTTGCCCGAAATTACTGAGGACCATACAGCCTACCATATAGTTCGTTGACCCATGTGTCACAATTCGAGAAGATGAGCCAATCCCACCTTTATAGCCAAAGCACATCATTCCTTTTCCAGCTCCAACTGCCCCTTCCTCTGCAGTTTCAGTGGATGCCTTGCGAATCGCTTCCAAAGCATGTTCAGGTGTAATTGGACATTCCCGAATGGAATTTAAATAACTATCATTACATTCCCCAACTACGATATTAATAGTTCCTGTTGAAAGTCCTATTTCACTATTCGTATCTAGCATAAATTGCAGCGTTCCCTGTGTTACAGCTGGAACGCCAAATGTATTCGTTAGCATAATGGGTGATTCAATAACCCCAAGTTCATTTACTTGTACGAGCCCTGTCGTTTTACCAAAGCCATTTATGACATAGCTTGCAGCAGTAACCTTTTGCTGAAATAAATTGCCTTCATGCGGTAAAATCGCAGTTACTCCTGTACAAGCATAGGCGCCGTCTTGATTCATTTTCTCATCAAGTGTTACATGCCCTACACGCACGCCAGCTACATCCGTAATACAATTTTTCTCACCAGTTGATAATGTGCCAATGACGATCCCCATTTCTCGTACTTTTTTTGGCATAATAGTCATTCCTTATGAATCGCCATATTTACAGCAGCCTGTGCATGTAAAACTGTTGTATCAAAAATAGGTACGTTCACATCTTCTTGTTTAATAAGTAATCCAATCTCTGTACATCCTAAAATAATGCCTTGTGCACCTGATTGCACAAGATTCTCTATCACCTGTAAATAATAGTCCTTCGACGCTTGTTCAATTCGACCCAAGCATAATTCTTCATAGATGATACGATTGACTTCAGCGCGCTCCTCAGCTAGCGGAACAAGCACTTCAATGCCAAATCCCTCTATTCTAGCTCGATAGAAATCTTGCTCCATCGTGTACTTTGTTCCAAGAAGGGCAACTTTCTGTAAACTAGCTTTTTCTATTTGATTTGCTGTCGCATCAGCTATATGTAAAATTGGAATGGTGATTTTTGCCGTTATGATATCAATAACCTTGTGCATTGTATTTGTACAAATAACAAGAAAATCTGCCCCTGCACTCTCCAAAGATTGCGCTGCCTCTGCAAGGACTTGCCCTGCCTTTTCCCACGCTCCCTCAGCTTGATAATGCTCAATTTCTTGAAAATCTACACTATATAAAATACATTTTGCTGAATGCAAGCCTCCTAATTGTCGCTTTACCTCTTCATTCATCAGGCGATAATACTCTGCTGAAGACTCCCAGCTCATACCGCCAATCATACCAATTGTTTTCACGCATACTCCTCCTTTAATTTTATTACTATATTATCATTCTATCTCAAATAAGGAAATTTTCAAAAAGTTTTTAAACCTATCTTTTCAAAATAGCCAATATCTAATTTATAAGATGGGTATAGAAGCAACAAACAACATTTATACTAATAAAAAAGTAAATACCATCCTTCAAATCAATGCTAATAGTATACACAAAACCCATTAATTCAGTAATGATCAATACAAGGGAATAAAAAAGCGACAATTCCTACAACTATCCTAGTCACCATTTCCATCAGCAGAAAATGCCATACGTAACCTCCTTTTATTACAATATGCATTTTTCTTTTACATCATAATATTATTTTCTCGCAGTAAAGTTTCGACAGATGGTTCATCACAATATCTATTCTAAGTATAAGTTAGTCCTTCACTGCACTTGAACTAGATATTTCAACTATTGGAAAAATATTTAGTAATAATATCGTTTTCTAAAATTCAGTATTTTCAAAAAGCGGATATATTACAAAAAAACAGTGTAAACTGAAGCGTATTGAGATTGGAGGTAAACAAAATGGAATGGATATCGAATATTGTAAATGAGACTAATAGTATTTTATGGACATATTTCATTATCACACTATTATTAGCTGCAGGGTTTTATTTTTCCTTTGGCACAAAGTTTGTTCAAATTCGACTTTTCCCTGAAATGTTTCGTTTAATAGTGGAAAAAAGAGATGGAGAGTCAGGTGTTTCTCCGTTCCAAGCATTCACGATTAGCGCAGCCTCGCGTGTAGGTACTGGGAATATTACAGGCGTTGCATTAGCAATCGGAGTAGGTGGACCAGGAGCAGTATTTTGGATGTGGATCATCGCCGTATTAGGAATGGCGACTGCCTTTATTGAAAGTACGCTTGCACAGGTGTACAAAGTAAAGGATGGCGATACGTTCCGTGGTGGACCAGCCTATTATATGGAAAAAGCATTAGGCCAACGAAAATTAGGGATTATTTTTAGTATTCTTTTAACGTTAAGCTTTGGCTTTATTTTTAATGCTGTACAATCGAACACGATTGCAACTTCTGTTGGTGAGGCATTCCATATTAAACCTTATATCATTGGTATTATGTTAGTTGTGTTAACGGCCATGATTATTTTTGGTGGCGTACATAGAATTGTAAAAGTTACGCAAGTACTTGTACCCGTGATGGCAGTTTTCTATTTAGCTGTAGCCCTTTTTGTTGTTGTGACAAATCTGTCTGAAATACCTGCCGTTTTCAAACTGATTTTCACAGAAGCGTTTGGTCTTAAAGAAGCAGCTGGTGGAGCAATCGGAACTGCTATTATGCAGGGCGTACGCCGTGGTTTATTTTCAAATGAAGCCGGTATGGGTAGTGTACCTAATGCCGCAGCTACAGCAAATACGTCACACCCTGCAAAACAAGGATTAGTGCAAAGCTTAGGTGTATTCTTTGATACAATTATGATTTGTTCTGCAACAGCGTTTATCATTATTTTAGCGGGTCTATATAATACAGGTGAAAGCAATGGAATTATTCTTACACAAAATTCCTTAGCTGTACATGTAGGTTCATGGGCTCCTTACTTTATCGCTATTGCTATTATTTTCTTTGCCTTTAGCTCCATCGTAGGAAATTACTATTACGGTGAATCTAATATTGAGTTTATGAATGCGCATAAAGGTTGGATGTTTGGCTACCGTATTTTAGTGCTTGTTATGGTGATGTTTGGTTCTCTTGCACAGGTACAGCTTGTTTGGAACTTAGCTGATCTGTTCATGGGACTAATGGCTATCATCAATATTACAATCATTATATTACTTGGTAAAATTGCCTTCCTCGTGTTAGACGACTTTACAAAGCAAAAGAAAAACGGCAAAAACCCTGTATTTTATGCAAAATCAATCCCAACATTGAAAAATACTGATTGCTGGGAAGAAGATCGATAATTATTGAAAAACGCCATTCCTCTGTTGAGGAATGACGTTTTTTTATGGAATCAATTATGTCTCGCCTGCAATTGTTTTTTGCGCGAAAGCGTAGCGGCAGCAGCACCGAGGTGGTCACTCAGGCATTTTCACAGGTTGTGAATTTTTTTAGCCTGAGTTCCTTTATTTCAGCGGGTGTTTGGACACCCTCGCATACATCTCACCACATATTTAGGTGGGAGACTTCTGTAACTGTCGTTTCACTTATGTTACAAAAGACATTTCGCTAAAAGAAGTTAATATTTAAATTGACTAATTAGCTGCTTTAGCTCATCTGCCATATGCGCAAGAGCTTGTGCAGAAGCATTAATTTCTTCCATTGAAGCTAATTGTTCCTCTGTAGACGCTGCAACGTCCTCTGAAGCAGCTGCATTTCCTTGTGCAGAAAATGCTAAATCCTCCGTAACAGCTGTCACTTCTTGTACACTTGCTGACATTTGTTCAGATGCAGAAGATACCTCTTCCATTTTAGGAGTAATTTTATCCATACTCGACTTAATCACTTGGAATTTCGTGATAGCTTCGTCTGATACATGTAGTCCATTTTGAACATCTTCTGTAACTTTTGCCATGATGTTGACAGATTGTTCTGTTTCT
>Ga0209784_100282_pt1 | contig 28658 bp, 20 predicted proteins | sample AraplaCvi_mLB_r2_2_FD_184284 | JGI IMG/M metagenome (GOLD analysis project Ga0209784, IMG submission 184284) | Arabidopsis root microbial communities from North Carolina, USA - plate scrape CL_Cvi_mLB_r2 (SPAdes) (version 2) | ecosystem: Host-associated > Plants > Roots > Endosphere | place: USA...
GGGTACGGCAGTTGCCACTATTTTGTCAGTTATCGATATTATTTGGACAAAAGGTGGACTGACCACCCTATTAAAAGCATTTGCAATTACAATAACAGGATCTGTTATCGATACAGCATGGTATGGAATTCTTGATGCTACTAAGTACTTGACGCAAATCGAAGTGTTTTCACAAGGCAAACTCGGATTAAGATGTGAACAATATATTTTAGAGGCGAAAGTAAACGGAGTGCCAAAACAAGTGCATGATGGTGGAGATGGTCGTACGTATGATCAAATGATAGATGATGCCATTTATAATGTAATTATTCTAGGTTAAAAGAGAGGGTCTTCGTCATGAAAAACTCATCCAGAACTACATATTTGAGAAGACGGCTTATATCGGACGTTGTTTATTTGGTACTTTGTATTTTAGGGATAATTCTTGTTGCGAATACTAGACATTACTGGCTTACATTAGTCCCTATATTAGCATTAGTTCTTGGAATATTCATAATAAGATATCATCTAAAAGAATACAAAGATAAATCTGATAATGGATGATTTAACGAGCCTTTTAGAGGCTCGTTATTTTTCATGCTGGAGTCCGACAAAAGCTTTTGTTTTAGGGTAATTCGACCTGTGCAAGGATGGAGTGAAAACCGGCTCACACCATACAAGAGATCTATACCGTCGGGAATCCAGAGAAGTTAAGCAGCCTCTAGGATGATTTCCGATTTAAACACGGTATATTAATTGATGAATTCCGTAAGCAAGCAATAATAACCGAGCGAAAACTCAGGGCCGTTCCCTGTATTCGCTCGGTTTTTCGTTATGACAGCCCCTTCCTATGAACTTGAAACAAAATTGAGACAGTCTTTGTTCCATTGTTATATTACACTTAATTGGAGATGTCGAAATTTATCAGATCACGGAGTGTTTCTATGACTCCTCGATGATTGTACTGATGCAAAGGAGAAACCTGTTTATGAAAAAAAAATCCATGCTTCTGGCAGTAACGCTCATTTTTTCGATGGTGCTTGCTCCCTTGGCTTCCGCTCAGCCGGTGGTCCGGGCTGGTAACGACTCGGTTCCGGTTGAAGCGGACGGTTGGGTGTGGATCGGGACCGCAGAAGAACTGGCTTATATCAATCGGAATCAAGCATCTTATCTGGATCGGAATATCAGATTGACCAACGACATCGATATGACCGGATACGAGTGGGTCCCGATGGGCAATGAAGCGGCAGCCTTCAGCGGGATATTCGACGGCAGGGGATACCGGATTGAAGGCCTTAAGATCGAAGGCGGCGCACTGCAGGATGTCGGATTCTTCGGCCACGTGTCGGGTACGATTCGTCATCTGGGCGTCACGGTTCAAGTCCATGGCGGCAGCTATGCTGGGGGATTGGCCAGCCATCTGGTCGGCGGCAGTATCATCGGTTCGTATTCGCAAGGTAACGTTACGAGCGGTAATACCGGTTATACAGGCGTGAGCGTAGCAGGCGGATTGGTTGGTGTGGCATACGATCATTCCAGCATTATTCGCTCATCTTCATCCGCTGCCGTCAAGAGCGGTGATGCCTCCAACCAATATGCCGGAGGGCTTGTCGGATCCCAAGGTACTGGCTCCATTAGCGACTCTTATGCCACAGGGACGGTGACCAATTCGGATGGCGATCACTATTTCTTTGGGGGCGGATTGGCCGGACAGCTAGTATATGGGGATATTGCCAATAGTTATTCGTCGACAGCTGTCACCCAATCCGGAAGATTCAGCTATGGCGGGATGGGCGGCTTTGTCGGTTTCATTTTCGACGGGACGAATCTTTCGATCCATGCCTCGTATTTCGATTCCGTTGCTACCATGCAAACCAGCGGCGTAGGATATGGTAGTGGTACTGGCTCGGTTCACATTACGGGCCTTACAACCAACGAAATGAGGGAAGCATCCAATTACCAAGGCTGGGATTTCACCGATACCTGGGCCGTCGATGCCGGTATTAATGGAGGATATCCTTATTTTCGTCCGGACATTTTGACAACCGATCTGCCGCGGGCGGACAAGGACGCTCCTTATTCCTTGGTCCTTGAAGCTTTCGACGGCGCAAAGCGGGGCTTGACTTGGAACGCCTCCGGACTTCCCGATGGTCTATCGATGACTGCTTATGGCACGATCGAAGGCAGTCCTACGGTGAGCGGTACGTTCCCGGTTACGGTTTCAGCGACCGATGCAGGCCAGAACATCGCCAGCGCTGTGTTGACTCTGTACGTGGATGAACCGGCACCGGACATCGGGGGGATTGCTATTCGTCCAGGCAGCGCGAACGGTTCGACGAGCGTGACGGCGGTTCCGGGTAATCCGGGGCATACGTATGCTTATTTGCTCGGACCAGATGCCAGTGTGCGTCCTCTAGTGGGGGATGCGTTGCCTGGCGAAGCGGTCTCCTACTCGTTAGGAACGGACATTATGGATCCCATTCCGGGTCAATATCTTCAGGTTTTTGAACTGGATGCACAGCAGCGCATCCAGGCATGGAGCGTTATCCAAGTGGAAGCGAGCCATATTCGTAACACCATCCCCGTTACGGGGGTGAGTCTGGATCAGACGGCTTTGACCCTTACGGCAGGAGGTGCTTCACAGAAGCTGACAGCCGTCCTTATGCCTGCGAATGCGACGAATCAGGCGGTATCCTGGAGTTCCAGCGATTCAAGCGTCACCCAGGTGGACCAGAGCGGCGAGGTGACGCCGGTCGCTGAAGGTACGGCGGTCGTTACGGTGACTACCGTCGACGGCGGGTTCACGGCCACCGCAGCAGTGACGGTACATTCGGCTCCAACGGATACGGGGACGGTGACCGGCGCAATCTACGGTACAGGGAATACACCGCTGGCCGGTGCGGCGGTATCGGTGGGCGGAATGAAGGATATGACCGACGCCGAGGGGAGATTTGCGCTGAACAACGTAGTGCCAGGCCGTCATGAACTTACGGTGACGGCAGCGACGTATAACGATTATGCGACAACCGTAAATGTCCTAGCTGGGGAGACGGTCGACGTAGGGCGCATCGATATGAGAGCCGCCTATACCCCAGAACCGGAATCCCCATCCTATAGCTGGGTTCCGGTTCCTGCCCCTTCCCCTGCGCCGGACCCAAGAATGATCGTAACGATCAACGGCAAACAAGTTAGGGTCACCGCCAAAAAAGAGCAGGATCATGACGGGCGCACCGTTCTGAGACTGATACCGGACTCCGATCTGGTTCGGTCATGGGCCGCTGGCGGGGAGGATATCGTCATCGACATCGATAATGAGGATCCGGTGGTGAAGGTCGATTTTCCGGCTGAAGCGCTGCAGGTTCTCCTTGCGGCCAAACCGAATGCAGCCATTCGGATTGGGGTGAACGAGGCAAGCTACAGCGTTCCGCTGCACGTGCTGAGCGACCTCCCGAACCGAACGACCGTCACGGTTGTCATCGCCAGAATGACGGATTCTGCAAGCCGCGAGCTGAATGAGGAATTGACCCGTCAAGGCTATGACATGCTGGCAAGGCCGACGAGCTTTGAGCTATACAGCGACGGCAATGAAAAAATCGAAGGGGAAGGCACGTATTTGGAGCGCACATTCTCAATGAACGGTGCGGCAGAATCCGACCATTCCACCGTCGTGCGGGTGGATGGCGCAGGGAAGCCGCGCTTCGTCCCTTCCGTTTTTGAAGGGGAGACAGCGACTTTTTATGACGCATATAACGGTGTGTTCACCGCGGTTCGCTCCAACCGAACCTTCGAGGATATCCAGGGACATTGGGCGCAAAGCGACATCGAGCGGATGGCGAACAAGCTGATCGTGAACGGATCGGCTGACGGCACGTTTGATCCTAACCGTACGGTGACCCGCGCCGAGTTCGTCGCGATGCTCGTGCGTACGCTCGGACTGGCCGAGAAACCGCAGCTAGCTTCCTATTCGGACGTGGGGCCGAACGAAGTTTGGTATGCCGGTGCGATAGGGGCCGCATCCGCGACTGGTTTGATTGAAGGCTACGCCGACAGTTCGTTCCGACCGGACGCTGCGGTCACGAGAGAGCAGGTAGCGGTGATGCTGGCCAGAGCCGTTCAATATGCCGGCGAGCTTCCGCGGCAGGACACATCTGCGTTGGAACGCTTCTCGGACCATGACCAGGTATCCGAGTGGGCTAAGGGATCGGCTGCCGACCTGCTGGCCGCGGGCATGATCGAAGGCGTTGGGAACGCGGCGTTCGCTCCGCAGGCGTATGCTACGCGCGCTCAAAGCACGGTTCTGCTGAACCGGGTGTTGAACTATCTGAATTTCATCAATTAATTGCAGCCAACAAGCTAACGCGCACATTCCAGCCAAGAATGTGCGTGTTTTTTTGCGTCTTTTGCGTTATGAAGCCTATTCGTAGACTCGAAACATAGTATAGTATAAAAAATAATAGGTTTAGTAGCTATAAGACTCAACGGACGAGAAGCGGATGGAGTGAGGATGTAACGAATGGAGAAGATTGCAAAACATCGCATCATCGGTTTGGATCGGGAAATGATGGGTTTCACGGATTGGCTGGCAGATCCCCGGGCGCAGACATCCATTTTTTCAATATCTGGAATTGGCGGCATTGGCAAAACAACGCTGCTGCTGCAAATGGCCCGCACGGCAAGGCAGTCCTCGGTGCGTTCCCTTTGGCTGGACGGGCAAGGAGGCTTAACGACGTCGGGCGCTTTTTTGGCGAGTCTGGAGATGAGTCTTGCAACCGAATACGGCAGAACCAGGGCTCCGGAATCCGCGCTGCTGCCATACATCGTTAACGAGCTGCAGCTGCAGCGTACCGTGTTGTTCATAGACAATGGCGAGGAGATCGAAAAGCTGGAAGGGTGGCTGTTCTCCAGCTTTCTTCCTGATTTGAAGTCCGCTCGCGTGTTGATCGTATGTGCCTCGCGCAATGGACTGCCGCTCAAGTGGCAGACGAATCCGGAATGGAAGTCCCAAATCCAAAGGCTCCCTTTGCGGCTGTTTACGCGAGAAGAGGTCTACGATTATTTAGACGGCAGCGGCTTGTCTGCGGAATGGCAAAGGGCTATTGCCGAGAAGACGGAAGGCCATCCGTTGTCGCTTGCCTTGACCGTGGATATGCTGCTTTCCGAGTCTGGGGAGCAGTGGGATGTATGGCGAGAGGTTCCGGCTGTATTGAGCGCCGAATTTTTACGGGAAGCGGCTTCTCCTGGCGTGTACCGCGCGCTGACGGTTTTATCGCTTCTGCCTGCAGCCGACGAGAACATGCTGAACCGGATGTTGGATACACCCTTGGAAGGGGCGGACTATTACCATCTGAGGGCACTTTCGTTCGTACGGGATACAGTGGATGGGATAACGCTGCACCAGGTCGTTGCTCGAATGTTGCGGGATGACTTTGCGCGCAGAAACCCAGCACAATTCGAAGCGGTTCGCCATCAGGCGTTCGTTCTGCTAGCCGAACGATTCCATTCGGTCGATCAACGGATGCAGATGCGCCTGAGCGCCCACATCTTGGAGCTGTACCGCGAATTTTTGCCTTCGGCCCATGCATATGCCAATTTCTCGTCAAGCCTGAAACCCGGCGAACAGAAGCCGTTCCGGCAGGAGGATATGCCGTATTTGCAGCGTTTTTTGCAGGCGTCTATTCGGGGTTCCGACTGGCAGTCCGAACTGGCCGACTCTGCCGATTACCCGGTTTTGCTGGAGGAGATTGCAGCTCATTTTCCTGAAGGAATCTTTATCGTGCGGGACGAAAAAGGGACGCCGCTGGCGTTCTGCGCAGGCGTATGGCTGCATGCCTTAAGTATGCCATTGTTGGAACGATATGCGCCTGGGTGCAGGGGGAGGCTGGGAGAGGAGGCTTCCTCGCTGCATCGGCTTCCTCCGGAGGCGGCCGATACGGTATTTGTGCTGTTATCTGCGGTAAATTACGAACAGTCCCTGTATCGTCCTGAAGAGCTGGGGGCTTTGCTGATGCAGCAATGGCTGGTCCACATGACCGGCGGTTTGCGGGGGATTTTGGCGGCGGGGGATCCGCAGTTGAATTCCTTATTGTCGATCCTGGGATTCAAAGCATGCGGGAAAGTTACGGGATATGCGGGCATCGAATTGACGACATGGGAGCTGGATTTTAGGCAAACGAGCTTTGATCAGTGGATTCAGCGGATCATCCGGCAAACGGAGACAGCAGAAGGACAAACGGCACATCAGCGGGAGGATGAGTATCCCCGGGCCATTGATAGAAGCGTAGTGAAGGAAATGCTGGAAAGGCTCTTCGACCCGGACAAGCTGGAGGGACTCCCTGTCATTCGGCGATTGGGTTGGGACGGGATGCAGGTGAGGGACATCATTCAAGGGATTCTGGCCGACGGACGTCCGATGGAACCTTTGACGCTGTTGGAGAAGGAGATTCTCATCGCTAGTTATCTGCGCAAGGACCGGAACAAAAGCCAGCTCGCAGCATCCTTCCATATGAGCAGAGCCACCTTTTACCGCCATATGCGTTTGGCCGAAAAACATCTGGCTTTTGTGCTAAGCGATATGATGAGGTCCGGATTCTGAGCACGCATAGTAAAGGCGTAGTTAAGCTATAGGATCCCTTAGTTCATTTACCCGGGTTGCAGCATAGGACAAGCGAAATACGCATCTCTTTAGGAGGTGCGTATTTGGTGATCCATTTTATTAGAGATACTTACGCTGATGCTAAAACGGAAGTTACCATGATACTAGAAACATAGCGCTGTGGGGCTTCTGAACCATATAGGAGCATGAAGGCTTCGCTTCATCCAACTTGCATACTCCCATGCCTTTGATATGAAGGACTCTGGAACCTTTTCCATATCCTAGAAGATGGATACAATAGGGTCCAATGAAACGTTGGAGAGGATGCAAATGCCTAGAATACTTGTCCCGCCCGAGGTATTGATTCGGGTGTCGGAGGAAGCCGCCAGGGCAGCGGAAGAACTGGAAACGACCAAGAATCGGCTGGACCAGCAGATTACGTATATGATGTCTTCGTGGGAAGGAACGACCCGTTCGCGATTTTTCGAAGATTTTCAGCGTGCCTACGGCGAAATGAATAAAACGATTGAGCATCTACGGATCATCGGCCAGGAATTGAAGGCCATTGCTTTCCGGTTCATCTCAGCCGATATGCGTGAAGATATCATAATCGCGGCAGCTGCAGCGAGCGCTGCGAACGAGCCCAAAACGTTCTGGGACCATGCAGGGGACTTCTGGCAGGGGCTGCAGACCGGGGCGAAATCCGTGGCAAATTCGGTAAAGGATACGGCTACGTCCTTGGTGGAAGACCCGCTTGGCACTGCCAAGGACATGGCCTATAATGCAACTATCGGGACGGCGGAAGAGATCATCGACACGGCGGTTTGGGGAGGCAAAATGATCTTTGATGCCGATACCCGGGAGAAATTTGCCGCAGACGTCGAGGATTCGGGCGGCGCGTCCAATTACATGGGACAGCAGGCTGCCATGATCCTGGCCGGCTTGGCCACACGCCGGATCGGCGTGAAGACTCACCCGCACCTGAAGCATGATTCGGGTGGGGATGGGGGGAAGGGGCCAGATCTGGGGAGAGCAGGAGCTTTAACTGAACCGATACTTCCTGAAGGCGGAAAACCAAAAGGGAAATACGAGAAGCCAGACCCGAATGACCCCAATCCAATTATTTTACAGAATAATGCTGCAGATTTATTAGCTAACAAGGGATATGATGTAGAGTTGCTGCCAAATACAAAGGGTGGAAATAGCTATGGAATAAATTCTACATCGAATCCTGACTTCTTAATAAATGGAAAAGCTTTTGATTGTTATTCTCCCGAGACACTTAAAGTAAGAAATATATGGGGGACAGTTGTTAAAAAGACAGAAGAACAAGCAGGTCGAATTGTACTAAATCTAGATGGATATAAAGGCTCGATGGGTGAATTGTATAAACAATTTAATACTTACGAAATACCAACATTGGAGGAGTTACTTATTATAAAGGATGGTAAGGTAACTAGATTGAAGCCCTAAAAAAGGAGACAAGAAACATGTTTGGTTCTTTTTATCTCGGAAGTTGCCTCGAGTTATCAGGGGTAAAGGAAATAGTTGAGCGCTTATTTGAGAATGCACAGGTGATTGATTCGAAAAATAGCTTCACCATATCCACTGACGGATTTACTCTTTCTGTAAAAGAAGGAGGACCTCGTGTCTTATTCGCCAATGAAGACTATGGAGCTAATCTTAAATTTGACTTTTATATCGATATTATCGTTTCACATACAAATTGGGCTCACGAACTCATTGTATTTGTAGGAAGATTGATGAAAAGTGTAAGCGGGGATTGTCTCCTTGAGTTAAATGATAAGCCGATACTTTTGCGAAAGGATAATCATGTAATTGTCGATGATAGTAAATTAAGTGGAGAGAATCAATTTCCGTTTTATGGATTGGATTTAGATTTTGAAAGAGGAAATCTAGAGTGAAACTTAGGTATGAGCTTTTTCATGCTCAATGAAGCGGTCTTGCCATTCGGGGTAAGGGATAAGTTACTCTAAGACCTTAAGGGTGCGGGGCGCTGTGGAAAATTGCAATAAGGAGTAATGGCTTATAAAACTTGTAGGTACAATCGAAAAAATTATCGTAGTTGGTTATGAACGACTTATTTATATAAGCTTCACTGCAATAGAAAAAAAGTTATGGTGTCTCTTCATTCAACACGAGGAGTATTTGGAGAAGGGGAAAACCTCTGAAATTCTTCATGTAGGATCTGGTTAGTATAGATGGTCATCATCATGTGCTGAATTGTAAAATTATAATACCCCCTCTTCATGCACATAGAAAGCCAAGCAGGTATAATGTTCCCCAATTGGGAGCGGCTGCCGGAATCCGGCAGCCATTTAAAAGTGACAGCGCTTTGGGGAGGCAGGCTGTAGGAAAAAGATCTCCCGTTCCATTCCGCTTTAAAGGTCAGCTCCGCGGTTCCCGGATTGGCGGCGATCAGAACGAGAGAGCCGTCGGGATTCTCATAAGCCACGGGTTCCAATTTCCCCTCGTAACGGGTGGATGCGATCCGGACAGCTCCGGGATCTACAAATTTGCTGGCATGCCCGAGGGCATAATACTCCGCGTTTTTCTCCACGTCTCCCGTTTCCGGATTCACCGTAACCACACCGCGACAGTCCTCGCAGCCCCCGTTGGTCGGGCCCCCATCCGGGTCAAGGGCCAGGTTCCAGAACAGAACGGTTTTGGCAGCGTTGCGCGGCGCACCGATGATAAGATTGCTCATTTGCCAGCTCAAGTTATCGCTAAAGTCCGGGCTCCATTGTCCGCCGCTGCATTCCGTGAAATAGATGTTTTTGTCCGGAAAATCACTTTGAACGGCCGACATGGCCTCCGGTGAACCTTCATAACAATGGTACGCAGTCCCGTCAATGTAAGAAGCGGCCCCGCTGTCTCCAAGCACTTTCCCGGCGTACGCTTCGCCAAGCTTCCAATTGTGGTCGAAAGCGATAATTTTAGTCTTGATCCCTTGCTTGATAAAGGCGGGGCCGAGATAATTCCGGATGAACCTGGCCTGCTCCTCGGCTCCCATGCTCATGCTTGGATAGCCCGGGGACGTGAACTCCGGTTCGTTTTGAACCGTCAAGCCATATATCGGAATTCCTTTTGCCTCATACGCTTGAATATATTTTACGAAATAATCCGCATAGGCATCATATACCTTGGGATTGCTATAATCCAGATACCAGCCGTTGTAGGTGTTCTCCCCATATTTCATCCACGGCGGGGCGGTCCAGGGGCTGCCCAGTATTTTGACCGCAGGATTGTTCTTCAGCATGTTTTGCAGCAGGGAGACCACATCCGCATCCTTGTCTATGGAGAAATGCTCCAGACCGTAATCCGTTCCCGATTCGATATCATCATACGTATAGCTGCTCGGTTGGCCGTTTTCGTCCACGGAAAAATCGGAAGCGCCGATCGTATGTCTGACAAAGCTGAGGCGGATGCCGTCTTCCGTGAACAAATCGCCCAGAAGGGAGTTCCGCTGAGCTTCGGTCATTTTATGGTTGATCAGATAAGCCGAAGAGCCAGTAATCGCTGCGCCAAACCCGTCCATGGTTTGATAACGGACCTCCGGACTCACCTTGACGGTGAGCATTTCCTCGCTTGAATCTTGGTCCGTGAATACGACCGGCGCTTTTTTGGTTAAAAGGTTGGTCCGGTCCCCAGTTGTTAGCCATACCTCGGCAGAAGTTTCGCTTCCCGTCCCGGACGGGACGGCCAAGGAGCAGAACAGCAAGGTGAGAACCAGCAGTGCGCTTAGCAGGATCCATTTACGCCGCTGTACGTTTTCCGGTTTCATCGCTCTGTCCGCATGGAGCTTGGGGCCGGCTTTGTTCTTGTCTTCCATTTTTCTTCCTCCTTTCTCCTAAACAAAAAGTCCCGGGGCGAACAACGCCCCAGGCTGAAATATAGAATGAGTCGTATGATTTACTTGCCGGAGCCTTTAACGGTGACGCTGCCTGTAAGACGAATGTCGTCGGAGGCACTGCCCACATAAATCGGCACTTTTCCGGAAGGCATAACCCAGGCCTTTTTATTTTCATCCCAATAAGAGAAGGCCTTAGGATCGAGTTCAACCGTTACGCGCTGCTGTTTGCCTGGTTTAAGCTCGATTTTGGCAAAGCCGGCCAGCTGTTTGGACGGTGTATCTACGCTAGTTGGGAGTTTCCCGGTATAGACCTGTACAACCTCGGCGCCGGTTACAGCTCCGGTATTCCGGAGGTTAAGCGAGACTTCAATCGTGGAGTCCTGTCCGGTGCCTTTGGCTTTCGTCTTCAGGTTTCTATAGTCAAAGTTCGTGTAAGAAAGACCGTGCCCAAACGCAAACGCCGGTAGGATGCCTTCTTTCTCATGACCCTTATATCCTACGTAAATGTCTTCGGAGTAATTCGCGTCTCCGTTTACCCCTGGGAACTGCTTTTCATCCGATACTGGAGTGGAATGCTCGTCGACAGGGAAAGTCACCGGCAGTTTACCGGATGGATTCACGTCGCCGAATAGCACGCTGGCGATGGCGTCGCCCTGTTCCTGCCCGGCATACCAGGCTTGCACAATGGATTTAACGTCATCTTTCCAGCCGTCCATTTGCACGGCTCTGCCGCTCATTTGAACCACAATCGTATTTGGGTTGGCTGCAGCCACCTTCTTGATCAATTGTTCCTGGTTATTCGGAAGATCCAAGTCGGATCGGTCAATGTAGCCTTCGCTTTCATAGGTGCGCGTCACGACGACGGCAACGTCGGATTTGTCCGCAAGGTCAACCGCCTTCTGCATCTTCGAATCGGTCACCTCTTCCGGCGCTTCCCAGCCGAAGCGGACCAGTCCGCCAAAATCGCTGTCGCCATCTGTCCAATCCGTGCGGTATTCAATGCGCACGTTGTGGCTTTCGCCGGCTTTCAGCTGCACCGCCGCTTTCTCGGTAGCCACGTTCTCCCCTTTATTGTCGATCATAAGCTTGCCGTCGAAATACATCTTGCTGGAGCCGAAGCTCGAGAGCGAAAGGGTGTATTCGCCGTCCTGCGGAGCCGCAATCGCGCCGGTCCAGCGTGCCGACATTCTGCCGTTCAAATCGCCAGGGACGGGAGTCAGCTTGGAGGACTGTCCGTTTAATCCGTCATAATTATAAAAACCAAGGTTCATATTCACTTGGCCATCCGTGCGTACCACGGAAGGTTGGCCTTCAAGATTCGTGTTATTGAAATATTCCGCGCGAAGTCCATGCTCGCCTTTAATCACATTACCGTTCTCATCAACGGGGCTCAGCAGCGAAGATGGAATGGCCGATGGCCCATTCATAATATCCGCTGTGGAAATCGGATCGGTACCGGCTGCGTAATTTACTTCAACGCCCTTTCCGGCACGTTTGCGGATGGCCTCCAGCGGGCTTACCGTATAAGTCGGCTTCACAAGCGAGCTGCCGCCAACCGTTGCGTAGTTGTCCGCATCCGGACCGATGACAGCAATGGATTTCAGACTGCCTGCTTTCAGCGGCAGAGCCTTGTCTTTGTTTTGCAGAAGCACCATGCTTTCTTCGGCAATTTGCTGCGCTTTCGCACCGTGCTCAGCTGCCGGAATCTGCCTATTTACCGCAGGGTGATCAAAAAGCCCTTTGTCAAACATCTGGAACAGAATGTTACTTACCTTCTCATCAATGACGTCTTCACTAACTTCACCTTTTTGAACGGCGTTCATGAGCTTAGAACCCCAAAATCCGTAAGGGTCTCCGGGCGTTTCCAAATCGAGGCCCGCGTTGGCGGAAGGAGCCGTGCTCAAGTTGGCGCCGTAGTCACTCATGACGAAACCATTAAAGTTCAGCTGGTCTCTGAGCATCGTGGTCAACACGTCTTTATTTTCACAAGCCGGTGTGCCGTTGATCTCGTTAAAGGAGCACATGGCCGAACCCAGGCTGGCTTTCTCGATGGCTGCGGCGAATGGACGCAGGTATACTTCCTGCATCGCGCGTTCACTTGCGATCGAGTTCACCGTGAAACGCTCGGTCTCCTGGTTGTTCAACAGAAAATGCTTGGCTGTCGCGATAACCGGGTATTTTTGAACCGCATTGACATAAGCAACGCCCATCTTCGACTGAAGCAGAGGATCTTCGCCCATGGATTCAAAATTCCGGGAACCCCAAGGCAGACGGGCAATATCGAATCCCGGGCCGAGCAGGACGTTATGGGTGGTGTTGAAGGATTCATTGCCCACCAGGTCCCCGTACTCCGAGGCGGTTTTCGTGTTCCAGGTTGCGGCCAGCGCAATCGGAGTAGGGAGAGCCGTCGATTTTTTATCCTGAATATCCGGATTGGCGACCCGCACGCCGGTTGGCCCGTCGGCCATGGTCAGCGCGGGGATGCCAAGCCGTTCAATAGGGGCGTTATAAAACCCGTAATAGTTATTGACGTTGCCTGTAACAAAATCAATTTTCTCGGAAAGCGTCATGGCGTCAAGCAAAAGCTCCGTGCGTTTCTCAGCGGATTGAGAGGTATCCATCCACGGACGCGATCCGCCGTCATTCGATTCGGCGCTTGCAATCTGCAGCGGAGCGGCAGCGATGGCACCAATAACGGTAAGTGCAACTAGTTTAGAGAATAATCGAGATTTGAGCTTCACTGGTATAAATTCCTCCTTAATTTAGCGTTTGCCCCTGCATAAGCCGTGCTATGTACTCAGATACATTCTTGGTCGCTTGTTATCAAGTGATCAGAGGGGCGTCAAAGTTGAGATTCCTTACCCGGCCTTGTCATCCTAAATTTAATATTTTCCGATGGGGTAAGTTGGATAATGGAAAACAGCTAGCACCTTCACCTGTTTATGTTGGCCGTAACATGCTGATGATCTAAGGTATTGTGCCCCTTCAACCTATATTGGGGGTTGCAGGATTTAAGGACAAGCAAGACCGGGAGCCCATCCGATTGATCTGCGGCATCCCTCTTGGGTGAACTGGTTAGCATCTCGGCAATTAGACTATCGTACTTTTTGAAAAAGTGCACCGACCATTTCCTGGATATTAATCCTTTATAAATGACAGCAGTGTCATAAATTTGGGTCTAAAGATTACAAAAACGTTAATAATCAGGCCCCATTCCTCTTGAATTTACCTTGTCCGATTTAGTCTGGCAAAGTGGATGTCGGTCTCTTGTCTTAGAAAAATAGGTCTGATTTATTTCAGAAAATTAGATATATTTTTCAGAAAATGGAACGAGAAGGATGGGGAAAAGAGATTCAGCGTTGTTTCGGATGCCGCCAAGCTGAAGCATCAAGAAGTCATTGACGCTTTGATTGATGGCCATGAAACAGGGATCGCCAAGTATTTGGGGCCCAAAAGGAAGGAGGATAAGCCTTAGAGAAATCAAACTTGAGACATCCATAAAGTGAGTTCTTGGGCGGTTGCAGCATGGGAGGAAATGACGAAGAAGGTTTATGTTGACCGGTAACCGGCCGGAGCGCTGGTCACTAGAGAGGAGATGGCCGTTCTGATGAATCGGATGCGGTAAAACTTTCTCGCACTCATCGCCGGTAATCGTGATCAACTGGCTGATCTGGAGAATAGGCTGAAAACATGATTTTTATGTTTATCGATCACTTGAAGGACAAGAATACCGCTTTCCTCGATATTATTCTGCTGACAGTAATGCTGATCCTATTGTGCATAGTCAGTTGCCCATAGAGGCATTGTCATAGCAATTGTCTCGGCGAGACATGCTGATTCGGGCGCCAACCTTTGGCAGCATGTCATGATAGGCATGGGACGTGTACTGGAACCCCTCATCGCTATGAACGATCAGTCCACTCACGTCTTTATGACGTGAAATAGCCCCCTTTGCTAATAATAAAAAGAGGAAACAACATCATATATTCGAATATACTCTAGAAACCATAAGAAGAGAGGGATACGCTGATGAATATGCAGATGCTAGCCGAGAAAACGAGTGCCGGCTTGTTTAACGATATCCTAAAACGTGACTTTTCGCAGGACATGATTTCGGAATTGGAACAGATGAATGCAGTTCAATTGGAACACAAATTGAAAGACACACTAGAAGTACCGATAAGCATATCCAAGCAGAGGGTATTCGAATATCTTCAACTGTATTATTCCGCATCCTGGCAGAATCTCTTCAAGGAGCTGAATGTGCCCCGTGCTTTAAGTCTTTTGGAAGTCGGTGCAGGCGATGTCATTTACATTCCCAAGGCTGTAGACGCCTATTCCCATGAAGCGGGGTCCTACGTGACGGTCAATCTCAACAGGGAGCTGACACAACATTTTCGGGAGAAAACAAAAGGAATGGACGTCAGCATACGGGTGGTTGAGGACGATGCCGCCAATATCGGTTTATATTATCGGGAGTCCTCTTTTGACGTTGTCGCTTTTCATCACGCTATTAACGATATCATCCAGACCATTATCGCGGATCGTGAAGGCATTGATACAGTAAATCAAGATTGGTGGACGATCGAACCTCTAATGCTGCAAGCAGTGATGGATTATCACCGCAAAGGTACGCTAAAAGATGCAGCGTATCAGGCGTTTATCCAAATCATAGACACAAGCTGTAAGCAGTTAAAAAGCGGAGGATACATGATATTCGATAACATTACCTATGCCGGATATGATGAAATGGGTTATTCCTCCGAATTTCACAACGACTATATACAACTGGCTAGAAGTTGGATCAGTGAAGCGAATCTAGGTCTGGAAGAGATCGAAGTCGATTCGTATGATAAACAATGGTGGATGATATGGAAAAAAGTATGAGCTTCTTATCGAAGTCATCGTCAGGAGGGATTTAGTAGTGAGTAAGCCGATTATGCAGGTCGCTCTGGTTGTCGGACCGGATTGCGATATGGAGAGCCAAGCCGTAAGGGCGGCTCTGGAGTATTTCGGGGTGCGCGTCTTTACATACTGGATCGGGAGGCCGAATGATCTGATCTCCGTCTTGTCAGGCGATGATCTATATGAAGGCACCGATATGATGTTGTTGAACTTTCACGGGGATGAGGGCAGCATGATCATGCCGGAGCTCGGTGAAGAGGTATACGAGGAGGATGAGCCGAGGGGCGGCTTCGGGCCAGGCGAGATTATGCGATACGCGAAGCTGGAGGGGAAGACAGTCATCGCGAACGGCTGCTCGCTGGGGGATCCAGCACTGGCGGAAGCTTTCCTGGAGCGGGGCTGCCGGATGTATATCGGGCCGGATGACTATCCGGACGGCAACGATGCGCTGATGTTCGTTCTCCGGCTGTTCTATGAGATCGTTCAGCAGGGACGGGACGTGAAGGAAGCCTTTGCGCAAGCGGTGGCGATGAGTGGTGAGCTATCCATGTACCGGCTGTATGAACGACAGGGATCATAGTAAGAGATTCTACACCCCTGCTGAAGCTAGCAGGGGTGTGTGCAAATATAGAGTACCTCTAGCATCTAGATTTCCCGTTCTATCCGTTCTTCTCCTCGAAATATTCCTGATACTGGCTCGGCGTGACGTGGGCGTACTTCTTGAAGATGCTGATAAAATACTTGTAGTCGCTGAATCCGATATCCTGCGCGATGGTATAAACCTTGTTGTCGCCTGACTTCAGTAACTCGATCGATTTCTGGATACGGTAACGGTTAAGAAATTCATTGAAGGTATAGCTTGTCTCTGCCTTGAATTTCTGGTTCAGGTAATAAGCGCTTAAGCCGAGCTCTTCCACGAGGTCATGAATGCTGATCTTCTTGGCATAGTTCTCCTGTACATAGGCGATCATTTTGGACACGTATTTCGAGGTTTTGGTTTCCTTCTCCAGAAATTTGCTGTTCAAAATCTCTTCTTTTTCCTGCGGATGATTTGAAATTACTTCATATTTGCGGATTAAATCCACTTTGGCTTTGGCTGACTCGAGTGCCGCCACCAGCTGCTCATCCTCTAAGGGCTTCACCAGGAATTCGGTGACGCCTAACTGGAGTGCCTGCTGCGCCAGGTGGAATTCATTATAACCGGAGATAATGATGCTGCTGAAGGTATGCTGCCGCAGTCCTTCCCGAATCATCGAGATGCCGTCCATGATCGGCATGGTGATGTCGGTTATGACGATATCCGGCCTCAGCTCGCAGATCTTCTCGTAGCCGTCCTGTCCGTTCAGTCCTTCTTCAATGACGATGCAATCGTATTGAAGCCAATCGATGCTGAACCGGATGCCCCGGCGAATCATATCCTCATCTTCGACTAGCAGTACTTTAAACATGATATTCACTCCATTCGTAAGGAATCGTAAGGACGACACAGGTGCCTGTTCCTTGCGTGCTGTCAATATGGATGCCGGACGCTTCGCCATATAGAAGCACCAGACGGCGATGAACGTTGTACAGCCCGATATGCTGCGTCGTGTTTGTCTGGCTTTGCAGAATCTGGTTCACTTCCTGCAGTCTCTCTTTACTCATGCCTTGCCCGTTGTCACGAACCTCGAGCATGAGCTTGCCGGCGGAGGTGTAGATGTTAATCTCGATCAGCACATCACTTTGATTCTCATACCCATATTTGATAGCGTTTTCGATAATCGGCTGCAGCAGAAGCTTGGGGACGTATACATCCAACGTTTCCTCCGCTACGGTAATCCGATAGTCCAGCCGGTCATTGAACCGGATTTGCTGCAGCTTCAGGTAATCCCGGATATAATTCATGTCATTCTTCAGCTGGACGCTGCGATCATGTCCGATGCTGTACCTTAGCAAACGGGATAGAATCAGCACGATCTCCTGGGCTTGATTCGCGTCAATCTTAATGGCATAGCGCAGCGTTTCGAGCACATTAAAGATAAAATGCGGATGGAACTGCGATTGGAGCTGCTTCACCTCGATAATCGTGCGGAGCTCCGACAGCTCTTTATTTTTCTCGATCAATTCCTTCAGCCGATCCAGCATCACGTTGTACTCGTTGCCGAGTATTTGAAACTCGTCATTCGTCTGAATGTCGACATAACCGTTGAAGTTCCCTTCGCGCAGCTGGGCCAAAGCGTGTATGAGTTTATCGATCGATTCGGAATTGCGCGCCGACATTTTGTTCGCCAGGAACTGGATCAAGACCCAGAGCAGCAGGCTGGCCGCAAGGACAAAGAAAGAAACCGTATAATAGGTGTACTGCTCCGATTTGTAGGAATTCAGCGTAATGACTTGAATCGGCGTGCCAGGAATTCGTTTGGAATATTTGTAGTACTTGCCCCCGTTCAGCAGAACATGTCCCTTGTTATCCACCTTGGGGTTGAATTTGTTGAGCACGCCTTTGGTCACATTGCTGGTCGTGGCAATAATGGTGTTGTGTTCATCGGTGATCAGGGCGATTTCATTATTTTGCTCGAAAATCACCTTCTGGATGTCCGATTCGTACAGCTGATAGATGATATAGCCTATCGTCTGCCGGTCCTTCACGATGGCTTTGCCGAACGTGTAGCTCGTATCGCGGTCATGCGAATAGCGGAAGCTGTTCATTTCGGTTAGCGTGTCGCCTGGCCGCTGTTCAATCCGGTGAATGAGGTTGCCGAAGGCAAAATTGGAGTACAGCGCATCCGCCGGGGCGGAACTGGCCAGGAAAACGCCATTCGTATTGACGATATGAAAAATACTCTTGATCTTCTGCCGGTTGTTGAAATCATAGAACTCGGAATATACTTGTTCGCTGCCCAGATGGGAGCTTACATAGTTGATCACGGTGGGAGATTCGGCCATCCGCTGAATCTCCTCCTCATACTGCCGATATACGCCGGATATGGACTGGCTGATGGACTGGGCGGCTTCGGTTGTTTTTTGGGTTAAGTTCAAACGGCCGTTCATAATCGTGAACGCTAAGAACAATACGATTAAGATGGAGAAGGGGATCATCGCATAGACGCGAAACAAATGACGGGTGGATTCCTTGAAATTACGATAAGGTGTTGGTTTCATGCTGCCCTCCATCTGCGATAAGAACCTCGATCCTATTATACTGAATCGCGGTTAACCGCAGATAATCCAAATACATCCAAGCGGCCCTTCATGCTGCAGGCGCCGGCTTGGATGTAGGTCTACGATATGATGACATTACATTTACATGGAAACTTCCTTTTGTCCGGATAGCTTCAGGAAGACGAGCAGCGACACGACCGTAATGACGGTAAGAATCGTGGAGAGTGCTGCCGCCACGCCGTAGTTTCCGCGAATGACCTCGGTATAGATGGCGACCGTGACGGTCTTGGTTTTGCCTGTATACAGAATGATCGAAGTGCTTAATTCGGTAATGATGGTAATCCAGCTCAGGATCGCGCCGGAGACGACGCCTGCCAGCATCATCGGAAGCGTAATCCTGAAGAACGTCTTCATCTGGGAGGCGCCCAGGCTGATCGCCGCTTCTTCGATCCCGTCGTTAATCTGATGCAGGATGGCTGCGCTGGATCGTATCGTATAGGGCAGGCGCCGGATGACAAACGAGATGATCATGATGACGGCCGTCCCGCTTAACGCCAGCGGTTTATTGTTGAACGTGATCAATAGGGCGATCCCCAGTATGGAGCCGGGAACGATATACGGGAACATGGTGAAGATATCCAGCGTATTCGTCAATGCATTCTTTCTTCGAACGGTTACGTAAGCAATCAGTATCGCTAACAGAATGATGACGACCAGCGACACGATAGCCAGGAAGAACGTGTTCAGAATGACGCCGCCAATATTACTGAAGGCATCACGGTAGCTTTGGAGCGAGAACCCTTCCACGAAAATTCTGCCGTTGGATTTCAGGAACGAAGTATAGATGACATAGAGCTGCGGCAGCAGCGCGATCAACGTATACAGATAGATAACCGCATGAGCCGCGATATTGCCGATGCCCTTCTTCTTCTTGGCTTCGATCGGATGCAGTGCGCTCATCGTAAAGGATTTGCGATTGGCTACGAATTTTTGCAGCAGGAATATCGTGGTGGCGAACAGAACGACAATGACGCTAATCGCCGCCGCAAAGCCGTCATCGCCGCCGACCTCACTGATGAACTCGTTAAAGATCAGCACGGGCACGGTCTTATATCCCTCGCCGATCAGCATCGGCGTACCAAAATCGGCAAGCGCGCGCATGAAGACGAGCAGTCCGCCCGCCAGCAAGGTAGGCGTAATGAGCGGGAGGAGCACTTTGCGCATTTTGGCTAAGCCTGTATAGCCCATGCTCTCGGCAGCTTCCATCAGCGATTGGTCCATATTCTTGAGTGCGCCTGATACATACATGAAAATCAGAGGGACCATCTGCAAGGTCAAGACCACTAAGATCCCCGTAAATCCGTAGATATCCGGCATCGTGACGCCGAATGTGCTGCTGACGAATTTCGTAATGACGCCGCTTCTTCCGAGCAGCAGGATCCAGGAGTAAGCGCCAATGAACGGAGCCGACATCGACGAGATCAGAATCAGTACGCGTATGGCCGAGCTGCCTTTAATCTTCACCGTAGCCATGATATAAGCCAGCGGCGTTGCGATAATCGCGGCAAGCAAGGTTACGCTGACGGTCACCTTAACGCTGTTGAACAGGGCATTTAAATAGTAGGGCTTACTGAAAAATTTCGTGAAATAGGCAAGGGAAAAATCGCCTGTCGTGCCATTGTACACACTCTTGAACAGCATCGTAAACAAGGGCAGGGCCAGAAACAGAATATAGAACACAAAGATCAGTAATGAAATGTTGGTCCAGACATCAAATCGTTTGCGCGTCTCTCTCATAGCCGGGCGCCCCTTGTATAGTTCAGTTCGCCGGTCGCATCATAGACATTAATTTTATCTTGTTTCACCTTGAGATAGATGTCTTGACCCGGCTCGAGGATCTGGGACGTTTTCGATTCCTGCGTGATCTCCACGCGTTGACCGGATGCCAAATCCACAAAATAATGGGTGTTCTGCCCCAAAAATACGCTGTGTACGATCGTTGCTTTCATGCCGGTCTGGTCCTCGGTCAGAATGAACTCTTCCGGCCGAACCGAGATTTGAACGTTAAGCGTATCAGCCTTGGCATCTGACTTCGGCACCTCGATGTTCGTCATCTCTTCCGAATAGCCGGAGCCGAATGCCAGGGCATAGCTGCCTGCGGATTTCGTTATACTGCCCTTAAGAATGTTGGTCCGACCGATAAAGGTTGCAACGAATACGTTTGCAGGACGCTGGTAAATCTCCTGCGGCGTTCCCAGATGCTGAATCACGCCGGATTTCATGACCGCGATGCGGTCGGAAACCGCCATGGCTTCCTCCTGATCATGCGTGACGTAGACGGTCGTAATCCCGACTTCCCGCTGAATGTCTTTAATCGCGTTACGCATGTCGACCCGAAGCTTGGCATCCAGATTGGACAGAGGCTCATCCATCAGCAGGACGTCCGGCCGGATGACGATGGCCCTGGCTAGCGCAACGCGCTGCTGCTGGCCGCCGGACAGGTTCTTCGGCATGCGGTCTTTATAGGGCTCGATCTGAACGACCTTGAGGATGTCATCGACCTTGGCGTTAATCTCCGCCTTGGATAATTTCCGATTCTCCAGCCCGAACGCGATGTTTCCTTTGACGGTTAGATGAGGAAAGATCGCATAGCTCTGAAAGACCATCCCGATATTCCGCTTGCCCGGTTCCACCTGGTTAATGACGCGCTCGTTAAAATGTATGGTTCCGCCTTCAATGCTGTTGAAGCCGGCAATCATGCGCAGCAGTGTCGTCTTGCCGCACCCGGAAGGCCCGAGAAGGGTGAAGAATTCACCCTTCTTGATCTCGAGGGACAGCTCGGGAATGACGGTTGTGTCGCCGTATTTTTTGATTAAGTCTTGAATGGTTATGGTTACGCTCATGGTTGTCACCTGATTCTATAGTTTATTTAACGCTAGTGAACAAATCGACATAACGCTCAACGATCTCGGATTTATGCGCACTGACGTAGTCCGTGTCTTCATCGATCATGTGGATCTCTTCATAAGGCTTCATGTGGTCGCCAAGCTTGGTATTCTGGCGAAGCGGGCGATTCGTTAATTGCGTGCCGAACGCATCCTGCGCTTCTTGGGACAGGATGAAGTCGATGAATTTCTTGGCGTTGTCCATATGAGGCGCATCTTTGATGATGGCGGACCCCGCATCCAGGAATACGGCGCCTTCTTTCGGATACACGATTTCTACCGGTGCGCCGTTCTTTACATAGGTGCTGGAAGGGTCTTCGTAAGTAAGGCCCACTACGTATTCGCCGTCCGCCACGCTTTTGTGGACGGCGCCGGAACCGCTGGCGATTTTGCCGTCCAGGTTCTCGATCAGTTGACCGACGTAATTCCAGCCCTGCTCACTCTCATAATCGCCGCCCATGGCTTTCAGCATGTTCGTTAACTGTGCGAAAGCGGAACTGGAGCTTGCCGGGTCGGCCGAAGCAATCTTCCCTTTAAGCTGCGGGTTCAGCAAATCCGCGTAACCTTCGATTTTGATATCGCCGATCAGATTTTTGTTCACGAGCAGCACGCTGCCATCCGAGATATAAGGGGTGGCGAAGCCCGACGTATTGCGGTGTCCTTCCATTAAATTCTTGTCTTCAGGCGATACGTAAGGCTCGTATAAAGCTTCGTTTTCGCGGAAGCCGGCCATGGAACCGCCGAACATCACGTCAGCGTACGGGTTCTGCTTCTCGGACTGTAAGCGCTTAATAATTTCGCCGGTGCCAGCCGTTACAAGCTCAACCGTGATCCCGGTCTGCTTCTCGAACATCGGAATGATGGTTTTGATGATCTCCTCGCTGTTCGGACTGTAGATCACGAGCTTATTCGACGAACCCGAATCGGACTCGCTGCTTGCACAACCGCTCAGCGCCCCAATAATGAGCACGCAGGTTAACAGTAAAATCGACAGCTTTTTCATGAATAATCCCCCTTGAGCAAAAGCTCGTTTCGTAATTGCATGTTCATTGTAGCAAGCTTGGTACCGTTTACATAATCCCATAATCCGCAAACATCGTCTAAAATTCGCAACCTATTTTCGATTAGTAAGAGATCCGAACCGGCATATTTTACAGAATTCTTTTAGATCCGTTAGGGCAAGATATGGTTTGGAACAACGTCCGGCAAGATGGAGCTGTTCCTGTCACAAATTGCGAAGGAGTGAGATGGATGGCTAATAAAAACGATCGTAATCATAAGGCTGATTCTGACCGCGACACGACCAACATGGGCGTTGACGCTGGAGAAGCTATCGGAACCGCGGGCGGCGGCGTTGTGGGTGCTGCTGTAGGCTCCATACTGGGTCCGATCGGCACGATTGCCGGTGGTATCGCAGGCGCAGCATTGGGTAACAAAGCTGGCGAGGCTGCAGAAAATGACGACAACGATTCCAAATAAACGGCGTTAACACGAGTAAAATAAGGGGCTTGGGGAATCCGGTGGGCCCTAAATTATTTGTAGCTGTATGGTTGGACAAAGAACCGCGCTCCTGCGCGGTTCTTTCATTTTACATATATGTTCTATGCAGCAGTAAACTTCATTTCCCTTCGCTTGACATATCACTACGTGATGTAGTAGGTTATAATTACTACATCGTGTAGTAATTAGTTCGTTATGGACGCATAACGACGTAAAGAGGTGTTCACCGTGAACCAGATTCAAAAATTATCGGATACTGAAATGGAGTTAATGGAGGTGATTTGGGAGTGTACGCCGCCTGTCACATCCACCGAATTGCTCGCACTGTTCGCACAAAGAGGAAGAGAATGGAAGGCACAGACCATGTCCACCTTCCTGTCGCGTTTGGTGGACAAAGGGGCACTTACGGCTGCGAGGGATGGACGGACCAATAAATATACGCCGCGCATTTCGCCTGAAGATTATAAGCTGATGGAAGCGCAGCACGTCCTGGACGGATTATATCAAGGCTCGGTTAAAAACCTAATTTCGGCTTTGTATGACGGCGAAAAGCTTTCAGATGAAGATATTGCAGAGCTGAAGCAATGGTTCTCGCAAAAGTAGGGGGTGCTTATGAATACTATTCTTGAATTGCTGTTAACCCTTACCGTTGCTGGAAGTGCCGTTGTAGCCTGCATTCTTGTCCTGCGGATCGTATTCGTCAATGCCTTTCCTACAAAGTGGCGCTATGAAATTGGCAAAATGGCAGTAGTCTTTTATCTTTTACCGGTCGTCCTTGGTATTCAGTGGATCTCGCCGCTTTTTACATTTAACGCCGCAGCAACCGTTCCCAGCGTGAACGAATTGTCTTCAACTGTGCAACATGCGCTGCCCGGTCCATATTCAGGGATTGGTTTGGAGCCGCTCATCCCGGCAAAGACCATATCAGCAAACGTAGCCCTTCCCCTTATTGTCTTATGGGCACTCGGCGCTATAGCTTTTGCTGCATGGCAGATGTATTGTTATCGCAGATTTTTAAAGAAACTAGAACATTCGCGTGTCACCGTTCCGATAAGCAGCGAAGCAGCGAAACAGCTTGCCTTCATCAAGGAAGCCCTTGGTGTGAGAAGCAGCGTCGGGCTTGCCTACAGCTCCATCATTCGGAGCCCTGTTCTTGTCGGCCTGTGGAAACCTACCATTTATCTCCCTATAGAGAATACCGTTAACATGGACATGGTAATCCGTCATGAGTTGATCCATCTGAAACGGAAAGATTTATGGGTCAAAGCGTTCACGCTCGGGGCAAGCGCCCTGCATTGGTTTAACCCTTTAGTGCACATTCTTCGCAAGGACCTTCATATATGGAGCGAGCTGTCTTGCGATGAAGAAGTCGTGAAAGAGATGTCCTATGCTGAGCGGAAACGCTATGGGGAGACGATTTTAAGCGTCATGACAGGGTCAAGGAATTTACCCGTGCAATTTATTGCCTCCTTATCCGGTGACGGCAAACAATTGAAAAGGAGATTGATGATGATGCTGAATGTAAAGAAGCCTAAAAAGAAAACAGTGTATCTCACAATAACAGCGTTGTTTTTAGTGGGTGTAATTAGCACATCCGCAGCGGCATGGGCGTCTGGCAATTCGCCCAAAGTCGTTGGCAATGAGGAAAGCCAGCCGGAAGCTAAACCAAGGGAAGCGGCCCCTAAAGCGGCACCTTCTGAAGCCGTAATTGAGAATGAAGGAAACCATGTTGTAGATTATCCCAAAGAAGCTCGTCCTGCAGCTATCGCTAAGAATGAAGGAAACGATGTTTCAGCTTCCCCAGAAGAAGCTCGTCTAGTGGCTGTCGCTGAAGGAAACGATGTTGTTGCTTATCCAACAGAAGCTCGTCCTGTGGCTGAAGTTAAGAATGAAGGAAGCAATGTGGTAGCTCCTTCAACGGAAGCTGCCCCTTCGGAGGCGATTGTTGAGAGTGAAGGAAACCCAGTTGTAGCTCCTTCATCAGAAGCTCGTCCTGTCGACCAGGGATATAAGTCTTATCCAAACGAGACTCCCCGAGTACTTCCATTACGATAAGATCCATGACGCTTGAAGAACTTGCTGAGAGTGATCGATGCTGCTGAATGACGCATTCAAACATGAGGGATGAACATTATTTAGAGCAAAAACGAAAGAAGAGGGTTCTCCCTCTTCTTTCACTCTATATAGAATGGCATCAGATCGCATTTATAGCTGTAGCTGTAAATGCCAGCCTATGGTACGATGTGAAGGATAGCAAGCGAGCAAGCTGGCAAATCGTCATACGATCATAGACATGGGATTGGGGATAACATCTTGAAGACGTTTAAGAAAGTTTACATAGAAATCACGAGCATTTGTAATTTGGCCTGCACGTTCTGCCCGCCGACGGAGCGTAAAGCCAATTTCATTAAAGTGGAGGACTTTGCGAGAAGATTGGATGAGATCAAGCCGCATACGAGTTACATTTATCTGCATGTGAAGGGAGAGCCGCTGCTTCATCCGAAGATCGACGAGCTGCTGGATATCAGCCATGAGAAGGGGTTCAAGGTCAACATCACGACCAACGGCACGTTGATCGCGAAGAACCGGCATAAGCTGCTGGGCAAGCCGGCGTTGAGACAGATGAACTTCTCGCTCCACAGCTTTGACGGACATGTCGGCTCCACGGACCGTGAAGGATATTTGCGGGACATCCTCTCTTTTGTGCGGGATGCGGAGGAACATAAGGTCATCTTCTCGTTCCGTCTGTGGAACCTAACGCAGGACAACCAGACGAACCTGGAGAAGAACCGAAACCGCCAGACGCTTGAAATGTTGGAGCAGGAATTCAATCTGGACTACCGCATCGAGGAAAAGGTTGAACCCGGCGGTGGCGTAAGGGTAGCCGAACGCGTCTACCTGAACCAGGATTATGAGTTCCAGTGGCCGAGCCTGTCGGCCCCGGAGGATGACGGCAAGGGCTTCTGCCACGCGCTGCGCAGTCAGGCGGCCATTCTTGTAGACGGGACGGTCGTGCCTTGCTGTCTGGACGGGGAAGGGGTCATTAACTTGGGCAACCTTCATCAGAAGTCCTTCTCGGACATCGTGGATGGGGAGCGGGCAAACAACCTCCTGGACGGATTTTCGCGCCGGGAAGCGGTTGAGGAATTATGCAGAAAATGCGGATATCGGCAGCGGTTTGGGGCTTAAAACGGAGGCGGAGGAAAATTCCGCTTCTTTTTTTATGCCGATCTGTGGTATCGTTATATGTTATGACGTCAATATAGATATTCACCATAAAGGAGATCCCATGACATTTGAAGATTTAAATATATCCCCTGTCATTCTCAAGGCTTTGGCCAAGGAGAATTACAAAGCGCCGACGCCGATTCAGGCTCAGGCGATCCCGGCTGTGCTGGCCGGCAGAGATTTACTGGGCTGTGCCCAGACCGGAACCGGGAAGACCGCCGCTTTTTCGGTGCCGATGATCCAGCTGTTGAATCAGCAACCCCCTAAACCGGGCATGGGGCGCCGCATTCGCGCATTGGTGTTGTCGCCGACGCGGGAGCTTGCCCTGCAAATTTCGGATAACGTCAAAGCTTACAGCCAGTTCACCAAGCTGCGTTCGACGGCCATTGTTGGCGGCGTTTCGCAGAAGACGCAGGAACGCGCGCTTCAGCAGGGAGCGGACATCCTGATTGCGACCCCAGGCAGGCTCCTGGACCTCATGAATCAGAAGCACGTCGATTTGCAGCATGTGGAGATTTTGGTGCTGGATGAGGCTGACCGGATGCTGGATATGGGCTTCATCCATGACGTGAAGCGAATCATCGCCAAAATGCCGAGCAAAAAACAAACGCTGTTCTTCTCGGCCACGATGCCTGCGGAAATCACCCAGCTTGTCCAAACCTTGCTGCACAATCCCGTAAAAGTCGAGATCACGCCGGTCTCCTCTACGGCCGAACGGATCGAGCAATCGGTGTACCTGCTGGAAACCGGGAATAAGCAGCAGCAATTGAATGAGCTGATGAAGGACACGTCCATCGTGTCGGCATTGGTCTTTACCCGTACGAAGCGGGGAGCTGACCGGGTTGCGCGCGGTCTGAACAAGGTGAATATTACGGCTCAGGCCATTCACGGCGACAAATCGCAAACCAGCCGCCAGACGGCGCTCAACAATTTCAAAAGCGGGGCGACCCGCGTCCTGGTGGCAACGGATATTGCCGCGCGGGGGATCGACATCGACGAGCTGTCGCATGTCATTAACTTCAACCTCCCGAACATTCCGGAAACGTATGTGCACCGGATTGGGCGCACGGGGCGCGCGGGACTGAGCGGGACGGCGATATCGTTCTGCGAAGTGGACGAGGTTCCTTTTCTTCGGGATATCGAGAAGCTAATCGGAAAGTCCATTCCGGAAGTGAAGGACCATGACTTCCCGATATCCGGGGCGTTAAGAGCCGCCAAGGTGGACCCGACGCCAAAATCCGGCTCGTCCAAGCCCGGCAAAAGCAAGTCAGCTGCATCGAGACCTGCTAAACCGAAGGCGGATGCGACCCGCAAACCAAAGGCCGACACGGCACGTAACCCGAAGACGGGTGCACCCCGCCAATCCAAGACGAACTCGGCGCGTAAGCCCATGACGGAAGCCGTCACGAATCCATATTCAGAGATGGCACGCAAGCTGAGCTCGGAAGCAGCTTCGAAACCTAACAACGGCCAGGCCCGGAAACGCAAGTCCGGCGGATTCAACAAGGGAAGCAGAGCCGGCAGACCTTCATAAGTGGAAGCGGCGATTGGGGGATGACTTCTTATCATGGTCAACAGCCATTCATGCATGCCCTAAACCACGCACCATGCGAATGAATTATGCAGCCGTTTCCGACGAACCCATTAAACATAAAAAGCACCCTTTTCCACTTGTGAAGTGAAGTGCACCCCTTAGAATAGACATTGGAAAAACCCCTTGGTTTAACCGATGAACTTCTAGGGGGGGCATTTTTTATGGCTATTAAAGGTCAAAAGTTTAAGACGTATTCTGAGAAACTCAAGTTGGAGGCAATCCGCTTGCACGTAGAGGAAAAATGGACGTATCGGCAAATCAACGATCATTTGGGAATCCAAGATCAGGGTCGGATGAAGCGTTGGATGCGAAAGTACCGTGAAAAGGGTGAGTTTGGTCTACTGGATCAACGAGGAAGGCGGAAGGAATATTTAGATCAGGAGCGATATGTTCAGCAGTTGAAACGGGAGAATGCGATGCTAAAAAAGTGTTTGGAAATCTGGATGCGGGAGGGAAAGAACAGCGTTTCAAGCTCATTGAACAAGCAGCGGACATCGGCCAAGTAGCTGAATACTGCCAACTCCTTGGCGTCTCTAGAAGTGGTTACTACGCGTATTTGAAGCGTAAGAAGAACGACCGAAATGCCGAGGCTGAACGACTCATCCGCACCGTGTATAAACGCTACGAAGGAAAGTATGGCTACCGGCAAATCCAGCTGTTCTTGTGGCAGGATGAAGGTGTATGGATGAACCATAAGAAGGTACTGCGCCTTATGCAAAAGCTCGGTCTTCAAGCCAGCATTCGCCGGAAACGTCGATTTAATATGACATACCAGGCCGCGGAACGTGTGGCTGAGAATCTGCTTAAGCGTAATTTCACGGCGGAAAAACCAAACCAAAAATGGGTAACGGATGTAACCCAATACCGGGTGGGTGAGCGTTGGCTGTATCTCTCGGCCGT
>Ga0209784_100285_pt1 | contig 28208 bp, 33 predicted proteins | sample AraplaCvi_mLB_r2_2_FD_184284 | JGI IMG/M metagenome (GOLD analysis project Ga0209784, IMG submission 184284) | Arabidopsis root microbial communities from North Carolina, USA - plate scrape CL_Cvi_mLB_r2 (SPAdes) (version 2) | ecosystem: Host-associated > Plants > Roots > Endosphere | place: USA...
CTTCTGGCTGCCGAAGGTGGAAGTACGCAGATAGCTCAACGGTCCCTACTATTGCGTGCTCTGCGTTTTCCGGCGCCTCTCCCGGGGGAGGGGCGCCAGCGCCCGAGTGTGCAGGGGCGCTTTTTTTGTGTCTGCTGCAAACGTTTGACGACTTAGCATCGGCATCTTGCATCGTTTTTATCGTGCCCGGCCGAACTGCGGCGTGTGATGTTGCGTCCGCATCAGAAATGCCGTTACCAGGAAAAGCGGGTGCTTTATCCGTCTAATGGTGTATTCACCTTCTCGGCAAAACGCGCACACTGATCTCACGCAGCGATTCTTGGTGCTCACCTGCGTTTAATGTGTCTTTTCAAGAGGGGGGGAAGGCGCAGCGCCCGCGTGTGCAGGGCGTTTTTTTTTGCTTGGGTGGCTCCGGGTGCATCCGCAACGTCCAAATCCTACAGAGGGGCATAGTGCGCCCAGGCAAGGTAAGCCAAGCCAATCGCGATAACGAACAGCACCAGTGCAATTTGGTATCGGGAGTTGTCTTGCAGCTTGCGCGGCCCATTTGAGCCGTCCGGATGCTCGTCGTGATGTCTCATCATTTTCACGAACTCCTGAAGCACTAGCTACAGCAAAGGCAACCTGTCTGGGGATGCCTGATTGGCATCGTCGGTTGCTACACCTGCATTTTATTCAGCCGTAGCCCCAATTCCAGTGCAGTCGTAAAGCCGCTGTCGTTCAAACTGTGAACAACATGGCCGACCGACCAGCCTGTCCCGTCAATCTGCGGCTTCCACCCGCTCACCTTCGCATGCAGTGAAGGGAACAGCTCCGCCCGCCCACGCGCCAACGTGATGTTGAACGTGGCCACGCCGCGCTGAATCTTCTGCCACTCGGCCCGCGCCGCGCGCTCGGCGTTTGATCTTGAAGCGTACGTGTGCCGCAACACCTTCACGTTGTCGGGGTTCGGGTCGGCTTGCACCGTCTCTGGCTTCTTCTTTTCCTTGGCTTTGACCTTCTTCTTGGCGGTCGGTGTCTCCTTGGTGGCGACGGCGTTGGCCGCGTCGATGACCACCTCGCCCCGCACGCCTGCACGCGTGTCCTGGTAGTACGCCTTCACGCCGTTGTAGTTCTCCCGATCGGCAACGCTGAAGGTGTGCGTATCGCCCGATGCGCGGGTGATGCTGACCGTCGGCAGCGGCAGGCCTGACCCGCTGGTCGGCTCGCCGGCGGGAATGAAAAGCAGCGTGCCGTTCTTGACAGTGGCAATGGCATCGAACTCCTTCGCCAGGCGCGAGAGGAAGTTGGCGTCTGACTCGCCGGTCTGGTCGACGTGGGTGATGACCTGGTCGGCCAGCTTCTTGCCCACCAGCCAGGTGAATTTGTTGCGCAGGGCGATGGACTGGACGATCTGGGCGACGGTCTTGCCGGCGTAGGAATCATCGCGCCGCGTGGTGAGGCCGCCGTCCATGTCGGCGCTGCGGGCGCGGATGACAAGGCGATCTGGCGGGCCGGTGTGCTCCAGCTCGTCCACCTTGTAGGTGCCTTTGTCGACGAGACCGGCGTCTTCCCAGCCAAGCGAGAGCGACAGGCGTACCCCTTTCTCGGGCAGGTCGAGCTTGCCGTCGCTGTCGTCGAGCTCGATGTCGAGCTGGTCTGCCTCGAAACCGCTGTTGTCGGTGAGGGTGAGGCTGATGAGCCGTCCCTGGAAGCGGCCGGTGATGTCTTTCTTGCCGACCTTGATGCGGTAGGCCGGGCGTGGCGACAGGCTGTCGGGGGCCTTGGCGGTCATTGCAGCAGGCCGGTTGCGATGCTCGCGGCGTGCGAGAGCAGCCCGTCATCCACGCGGGTGAGCTTGAGGGTGAAGTCGCACGCGCGGGCGGCGCCGTCCTGGAAGAAGTAAGTACGGGTGGTGTCCAAACTGTCGATGACGAACTGGCCGTAGTAGCGGCCGGTGCCCTCGATGAGGGTGTAGGCGTCGCCGCTGTCGGCCATCAGCTCCAGCGCGGAGAGCGACCATTCGCCGCCGGTGAACTCAGGGAAGAGCTTGCCGGTGAGCGTGATGGTTTCCTCATCCGGCCCAACGTACTGATGCGACGGCCGGCGGCCGACGCGGTTGTTGCCGGGGTGGCGCCAGGCTACCTGGCGTTGGAATTCCGTATAAGGCGCCGTGTCGAGGCTGAACACGAACAGGCCCAGGGCCATCATCATGGTCAGTCCCTGTCTGCAAGGCGCGAGCGCTGGCGGGCGGCTCGCTGGTTTTCGATCTGGCGCAGCTCGTCGCGCACCAGGCGGGCGATGGCTTGCGGGTCTGCGCCGGCGGGCGGGTGGATGTGGATGGTGATGGGCGCAGGTGTGGACGCTGCGCTACGCACCGTCATCGCAGGGCGTGTGTCGAACGACACGGGCGCCGCCATTGCGGGCGCGGTACCGATGGCGATACCGGTGCCAATGGCCGCCAGCTTGGTGGCTCCCGCTTTTGCCGGCTTGGGCAGCGAGGCTTCGATCTGGGTGGCTTTGGCAACGGCCTGCGCCCCTGCGGTGTCGTCTCCGAATACGCCCTTGAACCACGCCGCGATTTTCCCCACAGCGTCTTTGAGCGCCGGGAACTTGCTGAAAAGCCCCTCGATGATGCCCTGGATGATGTTGCTGCCGAACTGCTGAAATTGCTCCGGGACGAAGTAATCCCATACGGCAACGAAGACGGCCTTGATCGGCGTGATTGGCGACCACTTCAGCAACGTTGCATTGACGTTGACGGTACCGTCGTTTCCAAGGGCGTCCATGTCGCGCCAGAACTCGGCCCAGGTGTTCTTTATCCCATCCCAAGCGGAGGAGCAGGTGCCCTTGATGCTTTGCCACAGGCCTTCAATTTTTGGCCCGAGCGTTTCCCAGTTGTCCCAGATGAGAAACGCGGCGGTGGCAATGACCGCGATGGTGGCGAGTATGGGGTTGGCGAGCGCAAGGCGGCCTATCCACTTCAAGGCGGTGCCGACTTTCCCGATACCCGCTTTGAGTAGCTTGAATCCGCCCGAAAGCCCGCCCGCGCGGATGTTCAGCAGGCGCAACCCGTAACGTGCGATGACCAATGGCCCCTGCATAGCCGCCATGGAAAGCGTGAGGCCCCCGGCGGCCAGTAGTAGCGCGCCTGCTGCAGCCGCCGCCTTGAGCAGGCCGGACACGAGGCCAGGGTTGTTCTTTGCAAAGGTGTCAAACCGCTCCAGCAGGCGGCCAGTGCTGTCGATCAGGTCGATGATGGTGGCGCGCAGCCCGCCGCCGCTTTCGCTGCTGGTGTTGAAGATGCGGTTCTGCAGGCGCTGCCAGTGCGCAGAGATGGTGTCTTGCCGCGCAGAGAACTCGCGCGACATGGAGCCCTTCGCCTGGCTGCCGTTGGCCAGCCCGATCTGGCGCTGCAGCTCGTCTGGTTTGTCGACCAGTTTGGCCAGCGTGTCTGAGTGCTCCAGGCCCACCAGCTCGACCATGACGCCGATGCGCTTGTCTTCCGGCAGGCGTTTGACGGCTTCAATGATGCGAAACAGCGTGCCGGTGGCGTCGGTGGCCATGCCGCGCTGGACCTGTGCCGAACTCAGGCCAATCTCATCGAGCGCAGACCGGAACTTCTTTGTGCCTTTGTCGGCAGCGGCGAATTTTTGGACGATGGCGTTGATGGCCGTGCCCGCGGTTTCCGCACGCTCGCCCAAGGTGAGCAGCGTAGAGCCGAGAGCGGCGGCATCCCGGGCCGACATGGCAACGGTAGAGACAACGCCAGACGTGCGGTTGAGCACGTCGATGATGTCGTTGCCCTTGCTGATGGCGTTGTCGTCCAGGTAGTTGATGGAGTCCGCCAGCCCCATGATGGCGTTGGTCGGGATGCGGAAGTTCTTGGCAACCTTGCCCATGCTCTCGGCAATCTCGTCGGGCACGGCGTCAAAGGCGGTGGCCATCATCGACACCGTGCGGGTGTACTCGATCAACTCCTCGCGCGGGACTTCCATGCGCGCGCCAGCGGTCACCATTTCGGCGATCTGCGTGACGGGGATTGGCAGCTCCGCGGCGAGCTGCTTGATCTGCCGGGCCATGTCGTAATAGACAGGGGTGAGCTTGCCGCCCGCATCGCGCGCGCCGTCTACCTGCCGAGCGATGCCCAGCATGGCGTTCTCAAACGCGACGTAATCCTTCACGGTTTTGGCGACCGGCGCGAGCGTAACGGTGCCGGCACCCATGAGCGAAACGCCTGTGCCAAGCGTGGCGTTGCGTGATGCCATGCCCTTTTGGTACTGCGCTTGTGCTGCTGCCAGGTGGCGCTCTTTTTCGGCAAGGCGGGTGAGCGCTGCCTCTTTCTCGCGCAGTGCCTGCTTGGTGGCGTCGATCCGGGTTTTCAGCTCTGCTTCGTGGCGGCTGAATTCCTTGGTTCGGATACCTGCCTCAAGCAGCTCGTTTCGCATCTGGCGGAACGTGGTCAGTTTGTTCCTGTGGGCCTGCGTCAGCTTGTCGGCTGTGCTTTGGGCGTCCTTGTACTGCCGGCTGAGTTTTCTGACCTGCTCTGTGTTGACAGGCGTCTGTGCGGCCAGAGCCTTCTGTTCTGCTTTGAGCCGATTGATCTGCCGGAGCGTGCTGGCAGTCTCTTCCTGGAGCTTCAGGAAAGCGTCGCGCTCGGCGTCGACATAGGCGGTCTTTCCCGCCAGCCGCGCACGCTTGTTCATGGCGATGGTGGCCTTGTCCAACTGCGCTTCCACCGCCCGCAGGCTCTTGATCTGATCGTCGATGGCCTTCTTGCGGGTGGCGCCCCCTTGGACAGCATCGAGCTGCTTGCGCAGTGCTTCCGCCTTTGCCGTGGCGTTGCGCATTTCGATGCCGCTTTCCTTGATGCCGCTCTTGAGCTCACGGAAACCGTCGAGACGTTTCTGCTCGCGGTTGAGCGCCGCGAGCTGGTCACGGCCTCGCTTCACGGCGCGGGCCAGATCCTTGTTGGCACCGAGCAGCTTCTGCAGCGGGCGCGTAGCCTTGTCGACAGCCTGCAGCACAACCTCCAGCCGCAGGCGGCGAGCGTCGCTCATTCCTGCGCCTCGCTGCGCTCACGGGCGCGCTCGCGCCACTCCATCAGCTCCGTAATGCTCATCGCGTACAGCTCCTCCAGGCGGAAGCAAAAAATCACTGCAACGTCTGCGGCGGCGTTTTCGACTCGGTCAGGAAGGCTTCTTCCCGGTCCTGCTTCGAGAGCAAAAAACCTGTCACTTCAGTGGCGATCTTCACAAGGTCGGCCAGGTCGAGCTTGCTCACGTCTGCAGTGGTGAGCGTGGGCGCGGTGATGCGGGGCAGGACGGTATGCAGGGCGGAGACGTCCATGCGCATCAGGTCCATCAGGCTGACGCCGCGCAGCTCGCCGCTGCCGGGCTTGCGCAGGGTCAGCACGCTGATGACCTGGTCGCCGCGCTTGATGGGGGTGTCGAGGGTGATGTTGGTGGTGAGTTGTTCCATGGTGGTAAGGGCTCAGAGGGTGGAGGGATGCTGGATGACGTTGCTGTTGGCCGGTCAAAGGCCGATGGCCTTGCGCTGTTCTGCCAGGCGGTCGACGCCAAACACGCGCTCGATGAAGTTGACCAGGTCGATCTCGATCCACTCTTCGCCGTTGACGGTGAGCTTGTAGTACGAAAGGGATGACTTGACCTTGAAGGGCTCTTTGCCGCCGGCCTTGGCGTTGCCGAAGTCAACTTCGGTGTGGCGGCCGCGCACGGTGATTTCCACGGCATCGACGCCGCCGGTGTCTTCTGCCTGGTAGGCGCCGGCGAAGCGCACCATGGCGCCGTCGACAGTGGTGGTGCCGTATTGCTTGAGGATGTCGCGCATCAGGCCGCCGTAGGTGGTTTCCAGCTCCAGCTTTTCATTGCCGAGGTCGATGTCGATCGGGCCGTTCATGCCGCCGGCGCGGTATTCCTCCAGCTTGCGGGTCAGCTTGGGCAGGGTGATTTCTTCCACCTCGCCGGCGTGCGAGACGCCATCAGCGAAGACGTTGAAATGTTTGAGGATGCGGGGGAGTGCCATCGTTGGTCCTTGTCAGTAGTGCCGCAGCTCAAGCCGCGTTGACGGCGTCGGCAAACTGCATGAGGTAGCGGTCTGTGATGCGCTGGCGGAAGGTGAGGTCTTCCAGCGGCGGGACGGGGGTGTAGTCGTAGTCGATGGCGAGCTGGCCGGCTTTGAGCGTGTCTTTGCCATTGGCGGCCGGGTCGAACCACGCTTCGCCGCCCAGCAGGTAGCCGTTGCGCACCAGGCTGCGCAGCTTGGCGTTGACGCCGGCCAGGATGTCGCGCACCAGCGATGGAGTCATCGGCAGGTCGTTGGCCCACATGTGCGCCTCGGCCATCGTGTCGGCCAGCACCTGTGCCGTGCGGGTGTAGTTCTCGAAGGCGAAGAGCTTGTCGGCGCTGCAGGTGCGCGAGCCCCAGAAGCGGAAGCCGTTCTGATGAACCAGCGTGGTGACGTCGTGCGAGTTGAGGTAGCCGGCGTCGGTGGCGGGGTTCTGCAGATCCCAGTACACGTCGCACGAGAGGCCCGTAACGCCGTTGACGGGCACGTTGGAGAGCGTCTTGTGCCAGCCGGTCTCGTTGTCGATCTTGGCGCGCAGGCCTGCGGCGCGGGCGGTGGCCCACAGCGTACGCTCGGCGTTGGCGCCGCTGTCCCAGCCGACGAAGTCGGGCCAGAGCACCATGAGCTCACGCGCGCCGAAGTTCTGGCGGTAGGCGACGACGTCTTCCTTGGTGTTGCAGCCGGCGGCGCTGACGTAAGCGAAGGCACGCAGCTTCTGCGCGATGCTGGCCAGCTCGGAGGCCACGGGCAGCGAGTCGAGCCCGGGCGCGGCCAGGATGCGCGGCGTGACGCCAAAGCGGTTGCGCGCGGCCAGCAGCGCTTTCATGCCGGTGTAGCGGCCCTGGTCGTTGGTGGTGCCGATCAGGTTGCTGGTGGTCTCGCCTTCGGCCTTGCCTTCAGCCACGCGCACGACGACGGTGAGCGGGCTGGTCTGGTCGGCAATGGCCTGCAGCGTGCGCGCGAGCGTGCCCTTGTCGCCGGCTTTGCCAACGGCGCCTTGCACGTCGGTGAGCAGCACGGGCGTGTCGAGCGGGAAGGCGCCCACGTCTGCGTCGTCGGCCGTGCAGACCACGCCGGCGACGGCGGTTTCAATGGTGCGGATGGGGCGTGTGCCTTCGTTGATCTCGATGACACGGACGCCGTGGTGGTAGTCGGTGGGCATGCATTCCTCCGGGATGGGCCGACGTTGAATCGTCCCGGTAGGATGCGGCGCGCGCGCGAGCGTGTCGTGCGCTGGGTGTTGTGGGACTGGGGGCTACAACAAGAACGCGCCCAGCCCCCGGGGGCAGCGCTGCTATTTGGCGGCGGGCTCAGACGCTGCAATGACTGCGGCGATGCCATTCGACAGTTTCGTCATGTCAGCCAGCACGCCCTGTGCGCCGCCATCCTTGACCATGTAGGGCAGTTTCAATGCGCCTGACTTGACTGCCGAATCGACGGCACTGCCGATCGTGAAGAGCGGCTCGACTGCCGAATTAATGTCTGCAAGGCTCTTCGCCTTAGACAGCGCAACCACGAGCTCGGCCAGCCCAACAAACATCATGCCGACGACGTCCGACATGACGCCTTCACGGGTCTTTGTGTCGGCCACGCCTTCGATTTGCATGCGCAAACGCTCTTTGGCAATTTGAGTCTGCTGAGACTCCCATTGTTTCAGGAGCTCGGCCTTCTGAGCGGCGCTCAGATCTGTGAAGCCAACGGAATCGTTCGGTGCCTGCATGATTAACCTCCTCGAAGATAGTTGTTGGGCAGCATGGACGCAGCGACTTCCGTTCTAGCGTCTCGAAAGATCGCGTATTCATCGCCTTCGGCGGAAAAGATCAGATTGTTTTTGTCTGCCGTGTAGGCCGTCACGTCCCCTTGCCAGGACGTTGAGATGTCGTATGTGCGCTGGCCCAACAGATAAACGACGAGCGCCATGCCGTACACATCTGCTGCAAAGTCGGCGACATAGGGATTCACGGCGTTCGTGCCCAAGGAATACTGGTAACTGATCGGGATGACTCGCCCCGGCGCGCCGCCCCATTCACCGCTGACGACATCGAGGCTGAAGTTCATTGAACCGTTGAACTTGCCGTACTTGTCTGCATCGTTGTGCACGCCGCGGCCGATGTTGACGCGGCCAAGCACGCGGGCCGGTAGGGAAAAAACGACCGGGTACCACTTGCTCTCCGAGCCGCCTACAAATAGGGCGCGGAGATTGTTCGATGCGAACTGATGCTTCGCGTTGTCCATCCATGCGGCAAACGCAGCTTGCTGTGCTCCAGTCGCCCCATCGATCTGCGCCTGCTTACCGGCGACCACCTGTGTCAGGGCATTTTGCGCGGCGATGGCGTCTGCCAGTTGTTGTTCAAGAGTCATGCTTCACCTTTCATAGATAGTGGTTCTTCAGGACGAGCCTGTTTGTGTCGCAGAGCGATCGCAATACCGTGGTCATGTGCAGCAACTGGTTGCTTGCGAGCTGTGCAATCGGCCTGACTGCGGCTTCATCGACGTACTGCCGAGTGGCCAGGACCAGCGCGGGGTCGATCTTCAATTCCACGGTGGCCCCGGAGGCGGACAGCACGGCCATGCGCACGACCTGTGTCCGGCCGGAGCCTTCGGCCATCTGAGGCTTGTAGGTCTCGGGGCAGTTGCCGTAGTAGCAAAGCGTGCCGTCTTCGTCATACAGACCGAGCTCACGGATCCACCAGCCGCCCACCGTTTCAGGAATGACCAGCTCGGCGACAAATTGGCTGGGGTTGCCCGGGTCTTGCCATAGGGCGTTGAGTGGAGCGCGGTGGTGTTCACGCACGAGGCTTGTGCGGTTGCTGTCCGGCGTGGGAAGCGCGCCGCCGCCGTCGCCGATGGCCATGTGGGTGTAGCGACGTGGCAGGCCGAGCGCCTTGGCGTTGGCATCGCGTGCTTCACCTGCGGCAGTTGGGACGACAAAGAATGTCTGCGACATAGCGGTTATTGAGTGACGGTGAGGGTGTCGATGTGATGCGTCGCGCCGGAGAACCGGGTGGTTCCCGCGACGACAATGTCTGGTGGTGCATAGGGGTAGACGGTCAATGTGTCGCCGAGATAGGCGGCTGCACTGGCGCTGTCTGCGCCGCGCGTGACGAGGCTGATTTGCAGGCCCAACATCGGGCGCGAGCATGGCTTTGCATCGTTGACCAGGCGCTCCAGCTCGACGTGGGTGCTTTCGTCAATGCCGAACTCTCCGACCTCCACATCGAGCTTGAAAGACCCACGGGGGCCGGGCGGCTCCGTCTGCCACCACTCAGTGACGTGGATCTCGAACCCGAGCGGTTCCACCGCGCGGCGGATGGCGCCGATGGTCCCTTTGCGACGATGCACCAGGTACGACGCGGATGTGACGGCGCGCTTGGTGGACGTCGGCCAGTCTGGGTTCCATCTGTCGACGGAGAAAGACCACGCCAGGAACGGAAGCAGTTCGGCGGGGCAGGTGGCCGGGTTCCAGAGGTCGCGCAGCGGCACCGGTACGTACTCAATGCGCTGGCCGGTCGAAGCGGCTCTGCGCTCCAGCGGTGTCGCGTTGGGCGGTAGCAGCGGGGCATCACTCACTGGTACCCCCGTTGATGATCTCCACGCCCGTGCAGTAGCTTGCCTGGGTGAGGTCCAGTGGAATATCGGTGGCAGGTTCCGCCAACACGAGCTTTTCCACGCCTTCCACGTGAAGGGCAGCCGTGATGGCAGAGCGGTTGATATCGCGGCCGATACGGCGCCGAGCGGTGGTGTAGCGGCTTGCCTGCTTCAGCGCAGCATCTAGGATGGGCTCTGCTGCAGGACCGGGCGCAAGGTATGCGGTGGCGCGTATGCGATACGGGACAATGGCGGCGGACTGCACCTTCAGCCGGTCAGCCAACGGCCGGGTGTCTTCCCCGGAAAGAGCCGCATAGACGATCTGCAGCAAGCTCTCGTCTGCGCCGCCATCGCCAAGGTGGGAAAGAACCGAGACGACGATTTCTGCGCCGGCCGGGCTGGTGGCGCGAGCGTCTGCAACGCGGCCATCGGCAGAGCGCGCGTAGAACTCGTAGGCTTTGGCGGGGCCGGCGACGGACAGCCCTTCCCATGCCTCTTGAGCGCGCTCCCGCAGGGCCTCGTCGCTCTCCATGACGGCCCGGGTGGGCGGGACGGTTGTGTCGTCAGCGGGGAGGACGGTGAGGCGCTTGACGTGGAAGTTGGCGACCAGGTTGTCGAGGTCTTTGCCTTTTGCAAAAGGCAGCATGACTGCCAGCGCGGCATCGTTCACCCGCTGCCGCCATACCAGCTCCCTGTATGCATTCTCCTGTAGCAGCTTGTTGATGGGCTCGGATTCGAGCTCCAGCGTGGCGCGAACGGCGTCCTGCTCGCCGGCCGGATGCAGCGAGACGAAATACGCTTTGCGTTCGGCCAGGATGGCTTCGTAGTCCAGCGCCTCCACAACGGTGGGGGCGGGCAAAAGTGAGAGGTCAATTGCGCCCATGGTCAGCCCCTAAGCGCTACGGAGACGGGGCCGAGCGATTCACGTCGCGGGCCGTCTACGCGGTCGGCATCGATGTCGACGAGCGTGGTGCCGTTTCCGTCCACCGCCAGGCGCACGGATGCCACGCGGATGCGGGGCTCCCACTTCACCAACGCCGATACCGACGCCGACATGACGCGCAGGCGCGTGGCAAGGTTCATGGGCTGGTCGATCAGCTCGGGAATCAACGAGCCGTAGTCGCGCCGCATGGCGCGGGAGCCAATCGGCGTGGTGAGGATGTCGCGCACGGATTGCCGGATGTGGGCCACGTCGCCGGCGGCGCGGCCGGTGGAGTTGTTCATCCCTGTCATCGCGTGCCGTCCGTCCAGCTTCCGCCTTGCTTGATGCCCCCATGGCTGTGGTTGTCGAGCACGACATCGTTGGACGACAGCTTGCCGTCTCGGTGCGTCAGATCGCCGGTGATGACGTTGCCGTTGTCACCGCCCTGGCCGGCAATGCCGTTCATGAAGGACAGCAGGCCCTTGACCGTGACCGAGCCGTCGAAGGTGGTGTCCGGGCACTTCACTAGGACGCTTGTGGCGGCTTCCAGGAAGACGGTTTTAACGCCCTGGACGGTGAGCAGGCCTGCGGCGTGGTCGTACTTGGTGAGGGCGCCATCCGGGTACAGCGTGACGGTCTCGCTGGGCGAATGGCTCGGCACATCGTTGGCGTCCGACGGGATGGCGCACAGGATGATGCCGTTGGATGGTTCGCCGCTGGGACAGAGCAGCACGACCTGCTCGCCCGTGGTGGGCGGGTTCCAGGTGCGGGTGCCGCCGGCGCGGCGTTCGCACCACGGGCGCCAGGTGGTGGTGATGCCGCCGGTGCGCACGCGTACGGCAGGCGGGTTGCCGTGGCGCACGTCGGTCACGGTGCCGATGCGGATCAGGTTTTCGATGAGGCGGGCGAGTTCTGCGAGGTCCATGCCTGCAGAGTGCCGTGCGCGCGCGTGGGGGTCACGCGGGGGTTGTTGTGAGCCGGGCCGTCACAACGGCAGCTCGGCTTCAGTATGGAAACACCACTCCCCTGGGGTAGAGGGGAGAGTGAAAGATTCCAGGCCGCCGAAGCCGAATTTTTTGCTACTGGCCCGGGGTTTTCTCCGGCGCACGCACTTGCGCCGAAGGCGCCAGAGAATCGATGTCATACCCCCAATGCTTGATCCGGATTCGATTGAGCTCCGACCTTTCTGCAATTAGCCGTAGAGCATCAAAAAGAACCGTCATGATTGGGGTGCGCACCTCCTCGGGGATTGGTAGCCGGATGATTCCCGTAATTAGGCTCCGCAGCGAGGGACCTTGAAATTTCTCAAAGATGGCGACCAAATCGGCGGCGGTGGCATGTTGGAATGCATGGGGTATTCCGTGATCCCACTCGTCGTTCTTCAAGACCAACATGGCGGCATCCTCTAATGTCAAAGTAGCGCCTAGTTTGTGGTGGGCATCCAGCAAGCGCTCCTTTAGTATGGGATCGACGATGGCTCCCAATGGGTTATCGGGCGCAACCTCGAATATCTTCGGCGTGGATTTCCGCTGTTCAATGTATAGATCGATGACGCTATTTGCTTCACTGTCGAAGCCCAATCGACGGAGGAGGCGAACTGTGGCGTCTAAATCGTGTGGGCCGATCGCATCAGCGGCTGATGCGATGGCATCGACGAAGGACTTCACTACTTCTTCACTCTGCATGTCGATGCGATCTCGGAACATTGACCACGCATCCCGAAAGACTTGAGTCTTCTCCTCTCGATGTGCAGTGCGGTCTAAGTCTTCGGCAAGCAGCCTGACCAGCGAGCCCTCCACGTATCCCCTCTGCATAATCTCCATTACGGCTGCGTCGAAATCGTCCGCGTTCATGAAGCCCACGCTGTCAAGCAGCTCTGCCCACTCATTGCTAGTGTCGGGGGGCTCTGCACTGCTCCTTGCTGGAGCTTGCATAGGTCGTTTGTATGCGCTGAATTTGAGCATCGTCTCCGGCTCGGGGAAACCCCGTGCTCTCTCATATATGGAGCACGCAAATACCGGGACGGTGACAGCCAACTGATGCTGGATGGAAGGGGATAAGTCGGCGATAACCGGCGTGATCAGTTTCATGGCCGTCTCGATCCGTTGAAGCACCCGAATATTGTTAATACGTAGACCAGCACAAGTTGCGACGAGGAGGTCACGATTCGGAGTGTCTGCCGCTATGCCTATGGCAGCGGCGTCAGCTTCGTCAAGCCGATAGCGAAGCTGTTGGTCAACGACCTTTTCTGCGTAGCGCTCATAAGTCGCACGGTGTTCTTTCTTGAAGCCGTCTTCATTGAAGACGAGAATCACCTTGCACCGCTGCTGATCTCGGAGCTCTGTCACGAGCCCAAGAAAGTGTTCGAATGAAAGACGCTCTCCAATGCGTTCGATGTCGTCTAGGACTACGAGCATGTCGCTTACGAGGGAGCCCGCCAATGTCTCAGCGGCGACGAGGATGTGCTTTCCGCCCCACGGTGCTGCTTCTCGCAAACTATCGTAGGCTTGTTTGAAATTCGCCTTGTCTGCGATCTGACTGCGCTTACGGTTGAAAGAGGCGAGTAGGCGTTGTTTGCTCGGCGCTGCCGCAAGTTCGGCGTCATCTAAAAATGGGAACGACTGTCTCCTCGAAAGCAGCGAGGTTCGGATTTCACCAGTACTTTGAGCCCCAAATATGGACGTGTATGCGTAGCGGTGGACCGCTGGATTGCCTCGATACCCCTCCAGGAGGCTTTTTAGGGCGAACGTTTTGCCAACGCCCCATGGTCCTGTAACCGCAATGACCTGGGGTGTCGGAGTTTCCACGAAACGTTTGATAACACTCTCGACCACAGTCTTGCTCATCGTCCGCCCCCACAGTTTTGATCAAGTGTGCAAATTCTAGAGGGAGAGGTGTAGGAGGACTAGATCGGCGATCCGGTCAGTGTCACCCTCCTGTAGGCCGAGTAGGGCGCGCGCTGGGTACTGTGCAGTCAAGCCATTCTTGTTCACCCGATCGCGCAGCCCAAAGTGATGCACCGACGCAATGCGCCGCACCTTGTCGGAGAACGAGATTACGGCCGCGTGTGGGCTCGCCTCAATGCGCATGTACTTCGCCATCCGCAACCGCGTGAACATCGAGCGCCGGATGCCGCCGCGCTTGTGCCGTAGCTGCGGCTTGCGCGGTTCGTACGGCGTGCCATCCGGGTTGCGCTGCGCAGCGATGCGCGCTGATTGCCGGCGGCGCAGCTCCACCGCAATGGCGCGGGCCAGCGCATGGCGCTCCGGCGCATCCAATTTCCCAAGTAGGCCGACCAGGTATGCGTCCAGCTCGTGCAGGTCGCTCACGCAGGCCTCCATGTGGCCGGGTCATCGTCTTCGTTGATCGGCTCCGGGTGGTGCTGCACCTGGTAGCCCTTGCCGTCCACTTTCACTGTGACCCGTTCGGTCAGCTTCAGCTTGATGGAGATATCGACGGTGGTGTGGTTCAGGATTTCGGCCTCGAACTTGAAGGCGTCTTCCCGCTTGTCTGGGTTGGTGAAGGCGTCGGGCTGGTTGGTGCGCAGCCAGCCTAGGACGGGCACGACGACGGTGTCAGAGCTGTCTGGGTAGTCGGTCACGATCAAGGTGAGCGTGTACCGGTACTCGAACCCGAGCGAGCGCGCGCCGGTGCCCACCACGTTTCCCTCATCGACAAAGACATGCAGCGCTTCAGGGTGCGCTGCCAGGTAAGGGACGGCGGCCGTCAAGGCCTCGCGCAGGCTGGTGGCCTTCATCATGGCGCGGCGCCCTCCCCAATGATCGTGACGCCCTGATCGCGCAACGTCTGCTGCAGGCTGCTCAGTCGCGCGGCGTCGAGGTGGCAGTCGGTGTAGTTGGCTGCGACGGTGCTGGCGACGGTAGAGAGCGCAACGCCTGCGGGGGCCGCATCAGCAGCTCCGGAATCTGGATTTGGCACGGCGCCGGCGGCGGCTGCGTCGTGCAGGCGGACAAAGCCGCGAGGGACAACGCAGGCAGCGTCAGCTTGAACGGGGACATAGCGCGGGACTTCCTTGATGATGGTGTCGCCTTTGACACGGATGACGCGCTCGCGGTCGACGTATTGGGTGACGGTCACGGTGGCGCGCTGGGCGTTGTCGAGCTGCTTGCGCAGGGTGGCGGCGGTGGTTTCGGCCTGGTCGGCGCGCTGGACTGCGGCGTGGTAGCTGGCGGTGGCCCACCAGGCGAGGCCTGCGACGATGGCCAGCAGCGTGACGATGACGGCGGCACGCTTCATGCCGCGACCTCGTCTTCGGCCTGGTAGCGATCAAAGGCGCGGGCCAGCTTGACGTCGTACAGGTTAGCTTTGTAGGCGGGGCCGTTGTAGAGCTGGGCGAAGGTCGCCCACTTTCCAGCCCGCAGCGCCTTGAGCATCGTCGGGTCGGCCTTCACAAAGCGCACAAACGCATCGAGCTGTGCGGCTTCGCTGGTGCGCATGGCTGACACGAAGTGCTGCACGCTGGGGTAGTCGAGCAGCTTCCAGTGAAAGCCCATGACCTGGAAGGCGCCCCAACTGGCCGATGCGAGGGCACAGTCTTCGTCGATCTGGATCGCACGCGCCAGGCGCATGTGTTCACCCGCGTTGCCGACGTAGCCGCCGCGCTTGGGGTTGACCAGGTTGGGGAATTGGCGTGCCAGGGCGTCGGCATCCTTGCCGGCCCGCTGGAGCTGGCGATGCATGATGTGGCGCTCAAACAGGATGACGGGGCGGCCGTCGGGCAGGAAGCCGCTGCCCAGGCTTTCCACCTCATTGACGGCACGCACGGCCGGCAGCGGAACGTCGAGCGCTTCTGCAGCCGCCTGCAGGTCTGCGGCGCTCAGATAGCGGACGTTGCGCGCGCCAGACTGCAGGGCAGCCATGGTCTTGGGGCCGGCAATGCCGTCGACGACCAGGCCGAAGCGGATCTGTGCCGCGCGCACGGCGGCGACGGTGTCTGCGCAGTACACGCAGGTATCGGGGGCATTGAAGCCGTTGGCGATCAGCAGGCGCTGCAGCTCCAGCACTGCGGCGCCGACCATGCCTTCACGCAGGATGGTCATGCGGACCTCCGCAGGATGCGAACGAACCAGCATTGCCGCGCGCCGCCCATGCGGAACAGCTCGACCACGTTGCCGCGCACGGCGTAGACGGCGACACACAGCACGGCGGTGATGCCGTTCTGTGCGGCAAGCGCCCAGTCATACCGGCCGAACAGCACGCCGATGGTGACGGCGCCGGCGAGCACGACCAGGCCGTATGCCAGGCGTGACGCCCACGGACGGTGCGTGGCGCCAGCGCGCTTGAACAGCAGCAGCCGCAGCGCGATGAGCGCGCACAACGCGGCCTGCACGATGAAGAGCGTTTTCATGATTGCTTGCCTCCCTTGTCTGCGCCGCCCTTGAGTGAGGCGAAGAGGCGGTCGCTGTTGTCTGCCAGGCGGATGAGCGCCAGGAGCAGCTTGACCACGACGGTGGAGGCGACCAGGGCGCCTACGGCGTGGCTGACTTCGGTGTTGGTGGGCAGGGCCTTGGCAATGAGCGCGGCGGCCAGGGGTGCGGACAGCAGCCCGGCGACGATGGATGCAGCCAGGAAGCCCAGCTTCTTGACGGTGCCGAGCTCGCCGCTGTTGAGCACGAACACTGCGGCGCCGGCGAAGGCGCCCAGCACGGTGCCGGGGTCGACGCCTGGCAGCAGGGACAACGCGCCCACGCCCGTGACGGCGAGGGTGGCGGTGGAGCCGGTGGAGATGGGTTCAGCCATTGGGTTCCTTGGAGGTCAATCCCAGAGCTGGACCATTTGCATGGCCGGCTGCGGGGAGATGTCGGGCATGTCGAGCTCGGTACCGTGAGGCAGGATCGGCCCCAGATCGGCAATGCCCGGGTTGGCGGCCAGGACGGCTTCTGTAACGCCTGCGGTGCGGCCGTAGACGCGGTGGCAGATGGCGTCAACGGTGTCGCCCTGGATGGCCCGTACGCGCATCAGATGAGCTCGACGGTGGTGCGGGCGGCGCCCTGGATGTCGCTGATGGCCCAGCGGGCGTCGCGGCGCAGGTCATCGACGCCGAGGTTTTCGGCTTCGGCCTTGCGGTCGCCGGCGGCGGTGGCGTCGATGGTGCGGTAGCGCTCGATGAGCCAGGCGGCGGCCAGGCAGCGGACGGCGCGCAGGTAGCGGTGCAGGTGCGCGCTCTCACCGTCGATCTTGGGCGCGGGCACGGTGGCCAGCGTGTTGCGGCCGAAGGACTCCTGCGCGGCCTTCCACGGCGCCAGCTCTTCGTTGACGGAGAGCATGGCTTCCACCAGGGCGGCGCGCATGCGCTGCTGTGTGACGGTGCCGTCCAGGCGCATGGCGGCGTAGGCGTTGACGACATCGACATCCGGGAAGAAGCCGTCGTTGGCGATGGGTGGGCCGCCGGGCGTGGCCGGCTGCGGTACGGATGCGGCTGCGATGAAGGAAGACATGGGTTCAGTGGGCTGGGAGGCGGTGGACGGGGCGAGGCTTCGCGGCATGCCGGAAGACTGCCCCGTGCCGCCTGATGCGCGGGGTCACGCTCGGTGTCAGCTTTTGCCGGTGCGATCCTTGGCGCCGGCAGCGGCTGCGTTCTTGATGTCGCGCTCGATGCGCTCGATGTCTTTTTTCACGCCGGATTTGTCGTGCAGCTCCAGCGCGCGGCGCAGGTGCGTGACGGCCTCTTCGCGGCAGGCCTTGGCGGTGGCCTGGTCGTGACCGGTGGCCAGCTCCGCGATGACGTAGCCGAGCGCCTTGTGCAGCTTGGCGCGGACTTCATCGGGCATGTCTTGGTCACGCACCAGCGCTTCCACTTCCACCAGGGCTTCAACGTCGGCCGACTTGATGGCGGCCGGGTCTTTCAAGACCATGTTGGCGAACTCTTCTGCGATGAGGCAGGCGGTGGTGCGCTGGTACTGGTCGGGCATCGCCAGCTTGTGACGGATGGCGTAGTCGGCCAGGGGCAGAGCGCCGGCAAAGTCTCCTACGTCGATGCGCCAGACGAGCACGGTCATGAAGATGTCGTCCTGCGTGCCGCTGTCGCCCTGCAGGACGCCTTCCACCCAGGCCGCGTACTCGGGGAGCATGCGCCGTTTGGTTTCGGCCTTGCGCTCGACGGACTGCACCTGTTTGAGTTGGCGCTTGTGCTCGGCAAGCTGCGCGAGCATGAGCTCGTAGCCAGTGGCGTGGCGCAGCGGGTTGGCCTCCTGCTCGGCCTGCGCCGCGAGGGCGGCGGAGACCCGCAGGAAGTGGTTGCGGGCGGGGCTGCTCACTTCTCCTCCGCCTTGTTTTCAGCTTCTACGATGGCGATGTTCTCTGCCATCGCCACACAGCCGAGGTCTTCGACGACATAGGCGTCGTTGCTCGACTCGTAGTTCTCAATGCGGTCACGCTTGGCGTTGTCGACGATGGTGCGGCGGCGGCTGCCTTCCTGGTAGTAGATGGACAGGTTGTCCAGGCGCGTGACCAGCAGGCCGTTAGGCGGGAAGTACGGCACGCGCACCGCAGGCAGATTGCCGATGCGCTTTTGGCTGATGATCATGTCGACCGCCATCATGTCGGTCGGGCGATGGTTGGTATTGACGATGGGGAAGTACTTGTCCGCCAGCAGTTGCCGGCCGCACACAACGACCAGCTCCGGGTCTTCCGCGTACCAGGGCTCGATGAGCTGGCCGACTAGGTCGAATACCAGCGCGTCGAGGTTTTCATACGCGGCACCACTGCCACCGACGACGATCGTGTCGGCGTTCTTACCATCGTGCGCCATGATCCGTTGCGGCGCCTGCTCACGGACTTGCTGCAGCCAGCCCTTGTTGACGTCTTGAAGCATCGGGTTCGCGACGATGTCGGAGGTGGCCGCGCGCTTGATGCCGTGGAAGCCGATCATCATGCGGTCCAGCGCCTGGCGCTTGATGATGGCGTCGCGAATGCGCGTTTGGAAGTCTTGGAACTTCGCCCAGACGTCCAGCTTTTGATACGTGATGTGCGTATCGGAGTTGGTCTGCTCGCAGCGGTAGCGGCGTGCATCGAGCGTGGAGATATCCACGGTCTGACGGTCTTGCTTGGTCGTGTCGGTTGTGCTGGCGACTGGACCGGCGACGCCCAGGCCGACTTTTTCTCCCTCCAGCTCGCCAACGCCGTAGACGTTCACTTTGGACAGGAACTGGCTGGATTCTTGGATCTTCGTTTCCAAGCGCTGCTGTACTGTCGGGTCGACTGAAAACTTCGTGTCGACGCGATCAACGCCGTTCAGTTTTGCAACTTCGGCTGCATAGGATTCGTAGAGGCGGCGGGTATCGTTACGCATGTGGTGCTCCGGGTGTTTGTCGGGGTAGTGCGGCTTTGGCCGTATCAGCAGTCGGTCTTGATGGCTGCAGCACCGTCGCCACCAGTGGCCGGCGGTCGGGCGCTGAAGGCGGGCGTGTTTTCCAGCCCGTGCTTGAGCGTGTTGAAGGCCTTGTCGCGTTCGTCGGCCTGGGCCTTGAATTCGGCCAACTGATCGTTGATGTTCTTGAGGCCTGCGGTGAACTGGTCGCCCATCGACTGCACCTGGGTGGCGATGATTTGCACGGCGTCCTGCACGTCGGAGAAACGGGCGTCGTTGCCGGTCTCCGCTTTGGCTTGGCGCGAGAAGAGGCGCTTGATGCTGTCGGCCAGGCCTGCGGTGGCGCTGGGCTGCTCGGGCGTAAAGTCGAGGTCGACTTCCACCGCCTCGGTGAAGAGGTTGCTCGGGTCTTGCTTGCGCGCGGCGAGCGGGTTGACCTTGGCGGTGGCGCTGAACTGCAGCACTTCGCAGCCCAGGCTTGCGGGGTTGTCCGTGACGGCCAGGCCGACCAAGTAGGCCTCTTTGGTGTCGGCAAAGCTCGGCTGCACCTCCATCGACGAAAAGATCTTCTGGCGTGCCTTGGTGAGGGCGATCAGCTCGTCGGTGGGGTCGAGCTGCGCGTACAGGCCCATCTTGCCGTCTTGCTCTTCCGCCTTGAGTGCAACGACATCGCCGTAGGCCTTGAAGGGGCCGGCGGGCGAGTAGCCGCGGATGTGCTCCATGTTGATGCGTGCGGAGTACGTCTTCGGGTCGTAGTTCTTCGCCATCTGCACGAGCATGTTGCGATCAATGACGCGGCCGTCGCTGGTGGCGCCTTCAGTGGCGATGCGGAAGAACTTGTTGGCCTTGGTGCCCATGTTGTCCTCGGTGGTCTGTGGTTCGTTGGTGCTGTCATCTTCAGCGCCGTGCATCGCGCGGGCAACGCGTAGGTGTTGTGCGAACCCGCGCCACAACAGGCAGCGCGTGGCACGCGCGCGCGCGGCCGGTAGCGTTGCGGCATGACTACGTTGCCGCCTATCGCTTCTCTCTCAATCGACCCGGAAATGGACCCGCGCCGCGTGGCGCGGTCGCTCTACTGGCAGGGCTACCGCGTTGCGCGCATTGCGGAAATGCTCAAGGTCAAGCCGGTGACGGTGCACAGCTGGAAGCGCCGTGACGGGTGGGCAGACACGACGCCGGATGAGCGCGTGGCGCTGACGATTGAAGAGCGCTTGATGCGGCTGGTGGCGAAGGAGCAGAAGGAAGGGCGCGACTTCAAAGAGATCGACCTGCTGAACCGTCAGCTCAACAACGTGGCGCGGCGCGAGCGGTACCGCGATGGCGGCAACGAGACGGACCTCAATCCGAAGGTGGCTAACCGCAATGCGGGGCCGCGCAAGAAGCCGGAGCGCAACGCGATCAGCCCCGATGAGCAGACGCAGTTGCTCGATGCCTTCCGCGATTCGCTGTTCGGGTATCAGGAGGTGTGGCACCGCGCGGGCGAGGCGGAGCGGATTCGCAACATCCTGAAGTCACGCCAGATTGGGGCGACCTGGTACTTCGCGCGCGAGGCGTTTATCGATGCGCTGACGACGGGGCGCAATCAGATCTTCCTGTCGGCCAGCAAGGCGCAGGCGCACGTGTTCAAGCAGTACATGGTGCAGTTTGCGAAGGACGCGGCCGGCGTGGAGCTGAAGGGCGATCCGATTGTGTTGCCGAACGGGGCAACGCTGTACTTCCTGGGCACGAACGCGCGCACGGCGCAGAGCTATCACGGCAACCTCTATTTCGACGAGTACTTCTGGGTGCCGCGCTTCCAGGAGCTGCGCAAGGTCGCCTCCGGGATGGCGATCCACAAGCACTGGCGGCAGACGTATTTCTCGACGCCTTCCAGCCTGGCGCATGAGGCGTATCCGTTCTGGTCGGGTGCGCTGTTCAACCGGGGGAAAGCGAAGGACCGGCAGGTCAAGATTGATGTGAGCCACGCCGCGCTGCGCGACGGGCTGCGCTGTGCCGATGGCCAGTGGCGCCAGATCGTGACGGTGGAGGATGCGCTACGCGGTGGCTGCAACCTGTTCGACCTGGACCAACTGCGCCTGGAGTACAGCGAGCCGGATTACGCGAACCTGCTGATGTGCCAGTTCGTGGACGACACGGCGTCTGTGTTTCCGCTGTCGATGCTGTCTCGCGGGATGGTCGATAGCTGGGAGGAGTGGGCGGACTTCCGGCCGTTTGCGCCACGTCCGTTTGGGGCGCGCGAAGTGTGGCTCGGGTATGACCCGAATGGCGGCGGGCCGACCGGCGACAGCGCGGCCATTGTGGTGCTGGCGCCCCCGACGGTGCCTGATGGCAAGTTCCGCGTGCTGGAGAAACACCAGTTCAAGGGCATCGACTTTGAGGAACAGGCGAACGCCATCTTGCGCATGTGCGAACGCTACACCGTGGCTTTCATCGGGATCGACCGCACGGGGGTGGGGGATGCCGTCTACCAACTCGTGACGAGGTGCAGGCCTGACGCGCACGGGTTCTCGTACTCCGTGGATGTGAAGACGAATCTGGTGCTGAAGGCGTACGACGTCATCAGCAAAGGCCGGCTGGAGTTCGACGCCGGTTGGACGGACTTCGCCGCGTCGTTCATGTCCATCAAGAAAACCGTTACCGCCTCCGGCGCGCGCGTTACCTACCAGGCGGGACGCTCGGAGGACACCAGCCACGCCGATCTGGCGTGGGCCTGTATGCACGCGCTTTCGTATGAACCGCTCGAAGGCGCGACCTCGACCAATACCAGCTTTATGGAGTTCTTATGAGCCGCAAGAGGAATCGGCGCGCCGCTGGCACAGCGACGCCCGCTGCGCACCCCAACGACCAGGCGGCGCGCCCGGAGGTCTTCTCGTTTGGTGACCCGATGGAGGTGCTCGACCGGCGCGAGCTGCTCGACTATCTGGAGTGCATGCGCATGGGGAAGTGGTTTGAGCCGCCGTTGCCGTGGGATGGCCTGGCGAAGTCGTTCCGGGCCGCTGCGCATCACAGCTCGGCGATCTATGTGAAGCGCAACATCCTGGTAAGCACGTTCATTCCGCATCCGTTGTTCCCGCGCGCCGCATTCGAGCGCTTTGTGCTCGACTGGCAGGTGTTTGGCAATGCGTATCTGGAAAACCGGTTGAGCTGGGCGGGCTCCAGCATGGGCTTGGCGCCGGCGATGGCGAAGTACATGCGGCGGGGCGTCGATCTGTCGACCTACTACTTTGTGCAGGGCGCCGGCGAGCCGCACGAGTTTGCGCGGGGCACGGTGTTCCATCTGCAGGAGCCGGACATCAACCAGGAGGTGTATGGGCTGCCGGAGTATCTGTCATCGCTCAATGCGACTTGGTTGAACGAGTCAGCCACGCTGTTTCGTCGGAAGTACTACAAGAACGGGTCGCATGCCGGCTTCATCCTGTACATGACCGACGAGGCGCAAAAGATGGAGGATGTGAAGGCGCTGCGCGACGCGATTGCGTCGTCGAAGGGGCCGGGGAATTTCCGCAACGTGTTCATGTATGCGCCGAAGGGCAAGAAGGACGGGATTCAGCTTCTGCCCGTGTCAGAGGTGGCGGCGAAGGATGAGTTCTGGAACATCAAGAGCGTTACGCGCGATGACCAGCTCGCGTCGCACCGGGTGCCGCCGCAGCTCATGGGGATCATTCCGTCGAACACCGGGGGCTTTGGGGATGTGGAGAAGGCGGCGTTGGTGTTCGCGCGGAATGAGGTTAAGCCGCTGCAGGATCGGCTGTTGGCGATTAATGAGTGGGTGGGGGAGGAGGTGGTTAGGTTTGAGGAGTATGGGTTGTGACTGCGGCTCTACTGGCTCGGCGAAGTTGCAGGTGAATTGGAGCCGGACTCCGAATTGCCCAGGGCCGGAGCGGTTGTTCGACCGATCGCTCGGGCTCTATACGCCACAAGGACGCCAGCTGTTACAGACGTGAAGATGAGCGCGAATCGCCCTGTCGTACTCAGTTCGAGCTTAAGCGAGCCAATCGAATATATGACTCCGAGATTTGCCAAAAATAGAACAAGTGCTTCCGGCATAAGTTGCCGTGTGCTGATGTTGTTCTTTCTAATTGTCGAGCCAAGAAAAACGGCGCTGCATCCGTAAATGACAAGCACTAAGAACGCCAGTAGATAAGGGTGTTGCGGGTTGGATGCTTTTAATTGAGGAGATTTGCTGACAATCTCTGATAAATCGGAGATGCGCGCGATTACCTTCGGGGGCGAGCTAAGCTCAGAAAAAAGCTTGGTAAATTCGGGCGGACCCTGCCGATTATTTGATGTCAATATGGAAAGATCGAATGTATCGCCAGGGTTCAGCAAGAGTGGTGCGACCCGAGCTTCGCTGTTTTCTTTATTAACTTGTACTGGGATGCCTGTCGGCGTTGTCTCCGCAATTTTGATCCCCTCGATCAGCATGCCGTCACTAAACACCACCCTAAGCGGCCCGTCAAAGTCTGGTGCAGTGATGGGTACGTTACCGGTATTCGAAACTCGAATTACCGTCAATTTCGGAGAGGTTAGCTTGTGTCCGTTTAGGCCGATGTCGAGCTGACCGAAATCGCTTATTTGGGTAAAGCTTGTTTCCGATCTAATTTCGTATGTTAGCGATTTCGACTTTGTAAGGGGAAGTAGTGCGATTGCTCCAACAATGAAGCTAAGAACGGTAAAAACCGCGGCTAATATTGTCCATTTTTTTTCGCTATTCGTCATTTTAGGATAACCCCCTTTCTCGTTTTTCTCGTGGCCTGGAGCGATGATCTACTCACTGCGCCGATGATTATAGTGAGGGCATATCTTGTCGTCCAAGATATCGTCTAAGGCATCGAGGTCGCGCGGCTCCGGGTTCAGCCACGCATCAATGTTCTCCGGCTTGATCGGAATCGGGCAGCGGTCGTGCCCGGCCTCCGCAATCTCCGGCGGCGGATCGTCGGTGATGATGGCGAACGACAGCAGATCCTTTTCGCCGGGCTTGGTCGCGCGCCAGTGTGACCACACGCAGGCGACGAGCAACGTCTGCGGCGGGTCGGGGCGGAATTCGAGCACGAGGTTTTTGCCGTCCGGCCCCGTCACGTTTTCATAGAACGCGTCAACGAGGATCAGGCCGTGTGTGTGGCCGTATTGGCCTTTCCAAAAGCCGCGCAGGTTGTCTCGGCGGGCGTTGTAGGTGCCGGGGTACTGCTCGTCGTAGAAGGCCGGTTTGCCTGCGGGGCGGCACTGGTAGCGCATCGGCTTGACGACGCGCCGGCCGTTCTCCATCACCATCACAGGCGCATACCAGCCGGGGTAGATGCGCGAGTCGCGCGGCTTGAGCTCGGTGCTCCTGAGTTCTTCCAGTTTGCCCTTGGCCGCCGCGATCTTGTTGGTGGCGATGCGGATGTCTTCGGCGGCTTTCTTGGTGGCCTTGGAGGCGAGGGCCTGCTGGGCTTTCTCCAGCCGTTCGGTCTGCTTGGCCAGCTCCTGCAGCAGCGCGATTTCGTCTGCGGCCATGCGCGCGCGGATGACTTCGGCGATCTTCTTTTCTTCGTCGGTCTCGGGCGATTCGAGGAAGTGCGCGGTCATGGCCCTCGGGACACGCATCTTCGGGTTGGCGAAGTACTCCATCACCATCCGCGTGAAATCGTCGAGCGACATGATGGCGCCGTACTCGTGTACGAATCGTCGATAGTCGGCTTCGATTTGGGCGGAGTAGCACATGGGCGGCTCCCATAGACTCAGGCCATCATAGATCAGCGGCGAGACTTCGCAATTCGCTCTAACGCGGCTTCTTCATCGGGAAACCATCGCAATGGCGGCGCGTTGGGCGAAGGGTGTTGCCGTAGCGACTGCAGCAGGGTCGTGAGACGGTATTCGAATGGCCGCTCGATGCCAGTCACCTCAAGCACTGTAGCGACATAGCGAGCCCAATGAATATCTTGCCGTAGATACCAAATCTCCCAGACAAGCCGATGCACGTCTGGGGTTCGGTTGCGCTCCCAAATCTCTTTGATCTCTTCAACCGTGAGCCGAGGCGGTTCTTTGCGCCGGCCACCGCCAACACCCTGTCCGATCTCTGGCGGCGTGCCGGGAATCTCCATCCGCGATTGCTCGATGGGCTCCCATTTTTCTACAACGCGGTATCGCCCCGGTCCCGGGGCAAAAAACTTGGCGGCATCCTCTGCGCTCATGTGGTGGCGAGTGGATTTCCAGGTCTTTTTCCCCGCTTCCATGTAGCGATAGCGGTGGATGAAGCGGGATGGAGGGGGCGTTGCCATGATTGCAGAATACTGTATGGATATACAGTATCCGGGGCACGGTCCTACGAGTCAACGTAGACAATGCAGACGTGGACAGAGAGGCACCTAGCGGGGCGTTGGAGCGCTTCTTGGCGAACAGGCGCCCAGGCGTCATCCCGTTGTTGATTGTGTTGCTACGCGCGCTGTGCGCGTGTCGGTGGGGTTCTGGTGCGACGGGTGAGGAGGCCGGCGAGGCTGGTGCCGCGACGCGGCGCGCGCCGTTGGGACCCCGCCTCACCTGCGCGCTTTATCGAGTGGTATTTATGCAGGCGCAGACGCTGTCCAATCAGCCGGAGGCGTGGGTTGAGGTGGACGGAGGACTCTCCGCCGGGTTATGCAAATTTATGCGCTTGCCTCCTGCAGTATTCAAGCGCGCATGCAGAAGGCGGATGCGATGGCAACCTGCGGACGACGCGCATCTTCGTCAGCTAGGTGAATAGCGCCGCCTACCGGACCGCGTATGGCTGTCATTGGCCATTGACCGGCCTATCGCCCCTGACGTTTACCGGTCTCCTGCGCCGCCGCCGCCAGGCCTCTTGGCCGCTGCTTTCTTCGCGATGATCCTTTTTCTGGGATAGCCATTTGCAGCAACTTTCTTAAGGGCGGCTTTCTTTGCCGGCACTTTCACTGCGACCTTACCGGCGGCCTTTACAACGACCTCGACAACGGACTTCTTTGCGGGAGTCTTTACAACAACAACCTTCACAACAGCCCGCTTTGCCGGCGCCTTCACCACGACCTTTCCGGAGACCTTCTTTGCCGGCGCCTTCACCACGACCTTTCCGGGGACCTTCTTTGCCGGTGCCTTCACCGTAACCTTTCCGGAGGCCTTCTTTGCCGGCGCCTTCACCGTAACCTTTCCGGGGGCGTTCTTTGCCGGCGCCTTCACCGCGACCTTTCCAGAGACCTTCTTGGCAGGTGCCTTCGCTGCCACCTTTCCGACGGCCTTCTTTGCAGAGGCCTTTACAGCGACCGTCCCGGCGGCCTTCTTTGCAGGAACTTTCTTAACAGCAATCTTCTTCATGGCAGGCATGTTCGCTCCGGTGCTTTAGTGCAGATCAGAAAATGAACTTTCAAGGTTTGGATGCTTGCTTTCCCGCAGCCGGTATCGGTGCAGCAGTTGACGAAGCGGCGGGTGCGGGTGCCGATGCGGCGGTGGGGCCGGGAAGCGGGGCAGCTACATTTGTCGTCTGTTGTGCGGCGCTACCTTGAAAATAGTTGGTTGCTGCTACCAGTGCCGCTGCCGCCAAAGAGATCGCCCCAACGGCCATGAACTGGGCGCACTTCACCCACGGAGACTTTTTTTCGGACGCTTTCTTGTATTGGTCATACACAAACCACCGCTGCAAAACAATTTCGCGGTAGTAGCAGTTGACTTTGTCTCCGTCCCTAAACTTTGGGGTCACTCCTACAGGTGAAGTATTTGCCGAGAGGGCCTCGAATACCTCGTAGTCGAGGAACCCTCCCACCTTCTTCACGAAGAGCGCAACTAGCGCGGAAATCATCGTGAGAAGAAAGGCGACTGCGGCACAAGCCCGCAACAGGCTCGGCTGCTGTGCGATTCCTGTGCCCAGAATTGCGGTCGCTATCCCGGAAAGGCCAAGCAGCATCTGAGCCTTTGAGTCGAGAATGTCTAATCTTTGCTTCTCCCATTGACACAAGTTCCACCACATCTCGGCAAAGTGCTTTAGCTGGTCGGTGTCCTTTACTTTGTTCAGGTGGGCAAATGCGAAATCTCTGATAAACCGACTCTGCTCTTGAGTAAGCTCTACGACTTTTTCTTCACCAAATTTGGTCGCACTCGGATTGCTGTTAGACATTCATGATCCTGTCAGGATGGTAATTTGCGCAAGCCTCATCTGCTTGAGCCCGTTCGCTCGCTCTCGAAGTCATGGCTCATTGGCCACCCTGCGAATCCTCGGCATGCAGCCACAGCTTGATTACGTCGTTGACACGTGAAGCCGCCTCAGGTGTCAGAAACCGGTCCTTATAGATCGACCCACTGCCCGAGACGCCGGGGGCTGAGTATTGGATGGCCTGCGCCAGTTCGTCCAAGTAAGCGCGACCTCGCCGCCGATAGTTCGCCGCCTCATCGCTGTTGAGCTGCATCGTGAAGCTGTAGCCAACAAAACTGTGATTGCAGTCGAAGTCGAGGTAGAGCTGCTGACCGTCTCTGAGCAAATACTAAGCGTGCGGTCCGTATTCAAGGACTTCCATTCCTATCCCCAACTTGTTCTTGTGGCTTGGGACCGGCGTCGGAAAAAGGTAATTTCCGTAATCCCGCCCCAAAAAACAACGTATCTCTTTGATTTACCACTACTTTTCGGATTACCCCTAGAAGGTAATGCTGGGTAATCGAAAAGGTAATCTCCTCGTAAGCCCTTGATTCTTATGGGTGCGAGCAAGCCGAGAGATGACTCTCTACAAAGGTAATGAGATTACTTATAGGTTACCAAGAAATTACCTTTGCTCGATGACCTGTAAAGCCTTGTCCCACAACGGATTGCGGGCGAAGCAGCTTGAGGGATTACCGAGATTACCTTTTTCCGACGGGCGCCGGGAGGGTAGGAGAGGGCGGGAGGCGTGCCGCGCCTGATGGAGACAATCGAGCTAGAGGTCGACGTCCGCTGTGGTGTACCGCAGTACGCCAAAATTACGCCAAAAAAGACAAAACCCAAGCACTGGCTTGGGTTTTGAATGATGTCCTGGTGCCGCTGACCGGAATCGAACTGGTGACCTTCGCATTACGAATGCGCTGCTCTACCGACTGAGCTACAGCGGCGTCGGAAACAGCGATTCTAACAGAACTTTTTGTCGCTCTGCAAGAACCGCTGGAACAACAGTCTTACGGGGCGTCGTTACGCCGTTTTCTTGGCGTCGAGGTGATATTGCGTGACGCGATCCACCTCGTTCTTCGATCCCAGGACGACGGCCACACGCTGGTGCAGCTGTTCGGGCTGGATGTCCAGAATGCGTTGCTCGCCGTTGGTGGCCGCGCCGCCGGCCTGTTCCACCAGGAAGG
>Ga0209784_100294_pt1 | contig 27179 bp, 24 predicted proteins | sample AraplaCvi_mLB_r2_2_FD_184284 | JGI IMG/M metagenome (GOLD analysis project Ga0209784, IMG submission 184284) | Arabidopsis root microbial communities from North Carolina, USA - plate scrape CL_Cvi_mLB_r2 (SPAdes) (version 2) | ecosystem: Host-associated > Plants > Roots > Endosphere | place: USA...
ATGGAATTAATTTAAAAAATGTAAATAAAGTAAGATAATAGTACAGTAAAAATCTGTGGCATGTCTCATGGGAGCGCTACAGATAAATAAAGAAACAAGGAGGTTTGAAAATGACTAATAAAAGGTTTTCATTTAAGCGCTTATCACTTTTGGTAGTTTTAGCCGTATTTCTATCCACATTTTGCGCAGCCTTACCGTCAGTAAATGCAGCCGCTAGAGGGGCATGGGCTCCAAATACGGCATATGCAGTAAATGACACAGTAACCTATAGTGGGAGCACTTATACCTGTCTTCAGGCACATACTTCTCTCGTAGGTTGGGAACCGTCCAATGTTCCTGCTTTATGGCAGAAAGGCGGTAGCGGCGGAACTACGCCACCAACCACACCACCGACAACGAACGGAGTAACATTCTATGCAGATATAAACTATGGAGGAAAAGCAGTGACACTCGGGATAGGGAATTATACACTGTCTCAGTTGAACGCAAACGGAATTCCGAACGACTGGATGTCGTCTCTTAAGGTTCCGAGCGGTTGGACGGTTGAAGTATATGAGAATGATAATTTTGGAGGAACCAAGTGGACCTTTACTTCAGATTCTTCCTGGGTTGGCAACACGATCAATGACAAAATGTCATCGGTCAAGATTTATACGGGCTCACCACCTCCTACAGTAACAAAGCCTGCCGAGGTTCCAAGCCATATATGGACATATGTCATGAATGCGGACAATGCCTATGGGAAAGGCGGAGATTTTGCTTTATTGCTAAGTGCTGTTATCAAAAAGGAAAGCAGCTTTGGAGCAGGTTTACCAGGTAGTCCATCGGCCGGCGACGGATTGATGCAGGTAGAACCCAACACACGCAATGCGTATTTATCTCAATTCAGCTCAAAATTTGGCCGTGCGTATAATCATAGCAGTGAACAAGATCAGGTATATCTAGGCGCGTTAATTTTAAATGAGAAGATTACGAAGTTTGGAAATATCTACAAAGGATTATTACACTACAACGGTGGAGATAACTGGTATCCGGGAGCTACGGATTCTTATGGCCGTCCGATTCTGGCAGATCAATATGCAGATGCCGTTTACGCTACTTATAAGGGCTATGGCGGTAAGAATTAAGGGGTTACATTAAATAGGAGACGTGAAAGGATTTTCTTGTTGAGTGGAAGCGGCTTAATAATCTGAAAAGGGCATGAATTACCAAGCAGACCTTATTTAAAAAGTACCTGCTCATCCTTGAGCAGGTACTTTATGTGGTTGCGATAGGTATCTTGAGTTTACGCGCTAATCACGTTACCGCAATAGTCGCATTCCTTCTCATCGTTAGCATACACGATGATCCTGGCTCCGCAGCTCGGGCATTCCATGGATCTAGGTCCGCGCCCCCGATCCTCGCTTTCATCGTATTCGTCTTCATATTCCACATCGTCGTCTTCGTCGTCTTCATATTCCTCATCACCATATTCGTCAACATATTCTTCATCATAATCAGCATCGTATGCTCCATGATACCCTTCGGGCTCAAGTTCGAGGATGCCATTTATGATTCGGCCGAAGGGCAGCATGTGCTCTGTGATCATAAAATCCAAGTCTCGAACGACGTGACTGGGAGATTGTTTCGTCGCTACGGCGATATGATCCATTTCTCTGATCCTTCTGTTCATCACAAGGTGGTAATACTGTTGCAATAATAGGCTGAATTTGCTATCTGCCCGGCTGCCCAATATGAAAAAAACGATAGCCGGAATTAGAAGTATTATTCCATATAGCCAGGCAGAATCCCAAAAAAGTTGAACATCCTCAGGGTTGTTAAAGTCAAAAGCTAAAATAAATAATCCCATGATCAAAATATAAGTATAAACCCAAAGCCATCCAATCAGTCGATGATTTCTTCCCTTGCGAGCGTGATGAACATGAGTCGTAAGTACGCGGAATAATGTCATCAAGAGACCGACGGGATATAATGTGAAGGCGAGTGTTAAAATGACACGGTCGAACTTGGAATATTTTGATTTATAAGGTAAATAATCTTCCATTCATAGTACTCCTTTTCATGAATATTCGTATCATATGAAGCTAAGCTGCCTTCAAAATCGGATCAGAAAGGAAATCTTGCGTTCATTGAGTTCCGTCATACTTAACAATCTCAACCATGCCATTCCATGTAGTCATACGGTACTATCCACTATATGTATCATGGTTCTAATATACTATCATTGTATACGATTCATGGTCTTTGTTGTTGCATGATTTGGAAAAAAACGGTGCGGACATAAGGGGAACGGCAGATAAGGAAGCCTTGATGAGCTGGCTAAACGAACCTAGAAGCAGCTATTCCATTCAATATGTGGGACATGTTATGGGTTGTTTTTTGGCAGGGGTTTATTCATACTGAATAAGATGTGCAGATTGATCCCGCGCCCCTCAGGGTTTGAGAACATAGGAGGAACCATGTCCTGGAGCAAATTGAAGCAACAGCTGGAGAGCTTTCTCAGTCCTGCATTAGTTGGACGAGTTGAATATCGCGCAACCGGTTATCGTTATTTACCTGATAAAGCAGGACTTTGTTATATTTCGGTAGATAAAAAGAACGTACTCCATATGAGTGATAAAACCAGCTCCATAAGGTGGTATCAGACGGAGCTGGAAATTAAGAATGATCCCCATATCCAAATTCCGATCAGCGACGATGAATTGGAAGCCGTCAGAAAGGAAACCAAAGGGACCGTTCCCGAGGATCGTCTCAACGTAATTGCAAGAAATAGAAAAGTATCATCCCTCGCAAAGGAGCTTTTGTCAGCACAGGCTGCATTAAGTAAATCCAATTTTGTAGCTACAGCGAATAAGTTCTTATCTACTTCTATAGAAGAAAGCATAGCGAGCGATGATATCTTATTGAATATTCTAGCTTTGGTAGACAGACGAGTTGGCAAAAAGCGGATTGTAAACATGGCAGACAGGATGAAGCTAAAGCATCCAATTGTGCAATATTTTTATGAACTGCGGCGCAGTGCGTGATGAGCATAATTAATGTGTAAGCCGTTTGTTTCTTAAGGATAGGGTGGTTGGGGACGAGAATGGGGATGCGCGGCAATCGCGTCTTCGTTCCAATCGTTACGATGAATTGCAAAACGGCATGCAGGACAGGAAGTCAGTCATTGCACGCCGCTTTAATGTACATTAGAAGTTCATATAAATAAATTCCTGCGTTTCTCCGGAAAAGAACAAAATACCAAGTACGATGGCGATCAGGACGATGGCTCCGCCAAGTGCCACTCCCACCATGATCAGTGCCCTTCCGACATGATGAGTGAGGCTGCGGGCTTTCGTTTCGGCCGATGTGGTGCTATGGGGCTGTAATTCCATAATCTTTCATCCTCATATACAAGATTTCGCCAAACATGTTATTCCCTTTGTCGATAAGATGGGCCGAGTCGCGATAATATTCATGCGGGATTGTATTGTTCTCCTCTTGATTAAATTCGATATAGGGGTATCCTCTCGACTCTACCAACTTCTGATAAGCGCCCATCGCTTCGGTATATTCGCTCCAATTGAAAAGCTTCTTGTTGGCAATATGCTCTTTATCCAGCGGAGCCGAATAGAACACGGCTTTCTTATGATGCTCCTGCAGCAGTTCAAGCGTTTTTTCAATCATGAACAACCCGAAGCTGTGATCTTGATCAAAAGGCTTACTCCACCGATAAAGCTCTGCATAGTGCTTGTCGATGCCTTCCTGTTGAGCGTCATTCATTTTGTCATAAGCGGTATACATCGGCGTATAGCTTTCTTCTATCCCTTTTCTTTCATTTTCGTTCTTTTGGACTTCCTGGCGGATTTTCTCCATCGGCGTACGAGTCATGAACAGACGGTAGCTGATCGCATCGCGATCATGATAGAGAGTCCACTTATTCAGGAAACGGGACGTCACCCAATTGTGGGCGTTGCTTGGGAGCGATTCGCGGTTTTTGTCCGGGAAATCAACCAGCCAGCTTCGAGGGATAGGTTGACCCAGCTTCTCCACCAGCGATGGATAGACGACAACGTTCGGATCATTATCCGAGACGACGACGATCCCATAATTGATCTCATAGACGACAAAATCAATCTCGTCAATCATCGAGGCGAGCAGGGCGTAAGTCTCCGTAAATCTTCCGCCGGAAATCCCAAGGTTGATCACGCGGCTGTCTTTCAAATGAGCCTGAAGGACGCCGGCCGAGGTGTTCTCCCCCTTTTTTACGGTCGTGCCGAAGACCGTGGAGGGCCCGAACATGCCGATCACCTTTGTGCCGTCATCCGGATGCTCCTTCAAGTATTCGACCCATAACGGCGTAAAGACAATGGCATCGTATGTCGGAACGCGAAGCTCTTTTTCCGCATGCGTCACGACTTCTTGTCTCATTTGATCGACCACTTGATCGGCTTCGATGCTCAATCCAAGCAATCCGACCAAGGCAAAGGAGATCAGCATGACGGACACGGTTTTATTCAAAACTAATTTACGCAATATATCTCACACTTCCATTTCCATCCATATTCGAGAATCGGTAACTTATCGCATACCAAGCAGCCGGAGCATTAAATCCCATCCGTCTGCGATCGGCAATATGAAAAATACGCGGCTGATCGTTACACCGAAGAATGTGATTAACATCGCGACAGTGACCGTTACCGGCTTCAGCCATTTCGGAACAGGCTTTAATGCAGGCTTTATCTTCTTCACATAATAGCGATGAATGCACAGCATCACGCCATGGAACATGCCCCAAATGACGAAATTCCAGGCGGCTCCGTGCCAGAGGCCGGAGACAGTCATCGTCGCCATCAGATTGAAATAGACCCGGGGAGCAGGAACACGGCTTCCCCCGAGGGGAAAATACACATAGCGGGTCAGCCATGAACCGAGCGAAATGTGCCAACGGTTCCAGAATTCGGCTATGCTGCGTGCCAAATAAGGGAAGCGGAAGTTCTCCGGGATGACAATGCCGAACAAGCGAGCTGTCCCGATGGCAATGTCTGAATAGCCAGAAAAATCAAAATAGATGACGAACGTATAGGCGACAAGCGAAATCCAGAGTCTGGCGGTATCTGCCTCAGCTATGCCGGACGCCGAGTAGACGGGCTGCGCCAGCATATCCATGGATCCGGCGAGGACGAGCTTTTTGAAAAGGCCGCACCCGATTCGGGCGACTCCGATCAGCATGTGGTCCACGTGAAATCTCGATGTTAGCTGCGGATGAAACATCTGAAATTGCTTAATTGGGCCCGCCACCATCGTCGGGAAGAAGAAAATGAATGACAACAGACCTTCCGGCCGATGCTCCGGCAGCGTTCCGCGTTTGCGTTCAACCAAGTAATGAATCAGCTCGAACGTAAAGTAGGAAATGCCGAGCGGGAGCACAATCTGCTCTGCCTTAGGCAAGAAGGGCTGATGAACAAAAGCAAATAACTCATTTAACGTATCCAGCATCATGTTGGTATACTTGAAATAACCAAGCACGAGAATGGCAGTAAGGATACCAGCGGGGTAAATCCATCGCTTTCTCCATTTCGCCGCGGCTTTCGCGACAACAATGGCAATGACTACTTCCGCAAGCAACAGGAACAGGTAAGCACCTGCATAATTGTAGTAAAATGCGACGCCTGAGGCAAAGAGCACCCAGGGTCTGAGACGATGCGGCATGAGGTGATACGTGACGACAGCCACGAACACGAACAGCCAATAAAACCAATCCGTATACATCATAATTTTCCGTATCCACCATCCGAGTTGTCAAAAATACTTATCTCTTAAAGCACTTATCCATATTACAGTATCCATCAGTTGAAACGTATGGGAATTTTATGAATATATTTTTTTAAGTGGTTATCGAATCCGAAACCGATTCAAGTTCATGCCCCTGAGGGGAAGCACATAGAATAGACGATCATCATTCTACCAAAGTTGCAACTGGCCGTTCTAAAGCATCATGGAGGGGGAGCGGGCATGGCAATCGAACCCTAATAATTAGTGCGGGACGACTTTTTAGTTCGTTGCCAACGGAAGCGGACTAAATTTAAGGCCCTTGTTCTAGCGATCGCCCCTCCTTTTTTCGAATCTATGGGGAGTATACTCCTCTCTGGATTATGATATAGTCATTGAAGTGTCTGCGATATAACATAAACTGCCGTTTGATTAAGCTGCTTAAACATGCTATAAGTGAAGAAAAAGCAAGGACATGAACAGGTGTATTTACTATTTCGGGATAAAGATTTGTCCTGGTATGTATAGAGGAGTTTTTAATATGAAAGACAATTTTTGGCGTGATTTACCGCGGCCTTTCTTTATACTGGCGCCCATGGAAGATGTGACGGATGTTGTGTTTCGCCATGTCGTAAGTGAAGCAGCCAGACCGGATGTGTTTTTTACGGAGTTTGCGAATACAGAGAGCTATTGTCACCCGGATGGGAACCACAGTGTGCGCGGACGTTTGACTTTTACAGAGGATGAACAGCCGATGGTCGCCCATATCTGGGGAGATAAGCCGGAATACTTTCGTCAGATGAGTATCGGCATGGCGAAAGAAGGGTTTAAAGGCATCGATATTAATATGGGTTGTCCTGTAGCGAATGTAGCCGAGAATGGGAAGGGAAGCGGGCTGATCTGCCGTCCCGACACTGCAGCGGACATTATCCAGGCGGCCAAAGCCGGGGGATTGCCCGTCAGTGTAAAAACAAGGCTCGGTTTCACAGCTGTAGACGAATGGCGCGGCTGGCTAACCCATATTTTGAAGCAAGACATTGTGAATCTGTCCATTCATCTGCGGACAAGAGAGGAAATGAGCAAAGTCGACGCACATTGGGAACTGATTCCGGAGATTAAGAAGCTTCGTGATGAGGTGGCTCCCGATACACTGCTGACCATTAACGGGGATATTCCTGACCGTCAGACCGGCATGAAGCTCGCTGAACAATACGGTGTGGATGGCATTATGATTGGGCGCGGGATTTTTCATAATCCATTTGCTTTCGAGAAGGAGCCGAAGGATCATAGCAGTGAGGAATTGCTTGGTCTGCTGCGGCTGCATCTGGATCTTCATGATCAATATTCGGCACAGATGCGGCGCTCCTTCAGCGCACTTGTCCGCTTCTTCAAAATCTATGTCCGTGGATTCCGAGGGGCAAGTGAACTCCGAAATCACTTAATGAACGCAAAGTCGACAAGTGAAGTAAGGGAGCTGCTTGATGAATTTGGAAGCAAGAATTCTGATGAGGCAGATGGATAGGGAAATTAAATGGACAGGCTGGAGAACACCAGCGCTTTAGGAGAACAAATAATATTTTTGGAAAACATGGCCGTTTTGGCTGTGTTTTTTTCTTTTGACGGATTGTCAAGCTAAGTGCGACACCTCTTCCATGAAAGCTTCGTGAGCCGAGCCCCATCCGAGGCATTTGCAAGGTCAGCCGGACGGGGTTAGCCAGTTCTTCATCGGTAACGGAAGCGAAATCGTACCCTTTAGGGAAGAACTCCCGGAGAAGACCATTCAGTAAAATTGTTAACAATATTGTTGACAACGAAAAAAGTGGAATTTATACTTTAATTTAATTAGAAATGAAAAGGAGGATAGGTATTTATTAATACAACCTAAGAAGCTCATACAGATTTCAAAATGGGCCAGCAGCTTTAATAAAGGTGGGGTAACGTATGAAATTACCGAAAATGAAAGCGCTAATATGGGAAGGTAAGGGTGTCCTCAGCCTTCGTGAAGTTCCGGTTCCTGAGATAGAGGCCCATGAAGTCCTAATCTGTGTTAGTTATACGGGAATGTGCGCGACAGATAAAGAAATCGTAACGGGAACCTTTCCGACACCTCCCCCCTATATTCTCGGCCATGAGATTACGGGCAGCATTGCAAGTGTAGGAGGCTTAATCCAAAACCTAAAAGCAGGTGACCGGGTTGTAGTGGATCCAGCGATCCCTTGCCAGGAGTGCCCAGCTTGCCACGCTAATCGGCCTGAATACTGTTATGTATATCGTGAAATAGGGATTAATGAGAATGGGGGCTGGGCTGAATTCGTCAAAGTGCCCGGTCGATGCGTGCATCGAATTCCTGATGAAATCACGGATCTTTCAGCGGCGATTTTCGAACCCATGACCTGCCCTTTTGGCGTCGTGGAAGCGGCGAATGTATATCCCGGGGATGATGTTCTTATTTTTGGCGATGGACCGGCAGCCTTCTATTTTGCGCAGATTGTTAAGTTAAAAGGTGCAGGAACCATTTCAATGGTCATGAAACAACTCGAGAGAATAAGTCTGTTTAGCAGTATAGGGGTTAAGAACTTTTACTTCATTGAACAAATGAAGGATCTGGCTTCGAACGCTGTAGTTAAAGAACACAATGGCTTTGACCTGGTGATTGACGCGGTGGGGACGTCAGAAACGGTAAAGCATACCGTAACCTATGCTAAAACGGGTGGCAGAATTATATTTTATGGTTTAAAAGATGCCTCTACAGACTATTTTCCTCATCGGGAAGTTATTTTTAAAAACCTTACGATCTATGGGAAAACCAACTCCCCTTCGATTTGGCCCAAAGCCATTCAATGTGTTAAGCAGGGCGATATTGTCCTCGAACCTTTGATTGAAAAAATAGTTAAACCTGAAGAAGTGCCGGGTTTGCTGCAGCAATGGGAAGGCAAGAAAGCGGTCATCGATTGGAGGATTGGGCACAGTGACTGCTTTTCTAACATCAAGAATTAAAAAGTGCAAGTATGGACTAAACAAAAAACAGTTCATGGATAATACCAGGAACTGTTTTTGTTCATGTGCAGGGCGGGAGGGCTTCACTTAATAAATATGGCGCTGCAATTCTGCTTCGATGTCTGACCAGGATCTGGATTTAATGGCTTCTAGCAGTGAGCGATGCTCTTCAATTAACTTAGTGAAATTATCCTCCTGATGTTTGCGGCCATTTGTCATAAAGTGGAAAATAATGCGCGACGATACGCCTGACCATATAGCCATGAGGTAGGGCTCTTTGGTTGCATGGATCAAATATTCATGAAATTGGAGGTCTTTCTCTATTACTGTTTCCAATTGGTTCTTTTCGCATCCAGCTTCAAGCTCGGATAGAATGGCTCCCAGTCTCATATAATCTTCGTCCGTCAATTGAAGGTATATTTTCTTTAAGGCGTAGGTTTCCAACAAAATGCGTAATGGGTTAAGTAAAGCGGTAACCTCTTCATCCTCGACATCCGCAACGACGGTTTCCCTATGCGTTTGAGTTACTAGTAAACCGTCTCGTTCCAGGAGTAGAATAGCTTCACGGATTGGACCTCGGCTAAGCCCCATTTCCTTGGATAAATCAATTTCACGCAAACGCGTTCCCGGCTTAATCTTTCCATATATAATCGCTCGCTTGATATCTTTAAACACTTGGTTTCGTAATGTATCGGTTTTTTTTACGCTAAAACGAAAATCAGTCATCAGTCATATTAGCCTCCATTTACTGTTTTACTAAAATTATAATACATTTAATCCCTGTCTCCAGTCAACAAAATTGATAATTTTATTGTTAACAATATTGTTGACAATAAAATTTCGACGATGCTATACTGAGATCGAAGTAACACAATAACATTACTTATGGTGGTGAAGGTATGAAAATTATCGATGTATTAACAACCCCGGTTCTTATTCCATTTAAAAAGCCTGCTAAGTGGTCAGGTGGAACAAGACGAAATGCTCCAGCTCTGATGATTCAATTGAAAACCGATGAAGGCCTGGTAGGCATCGGGGAATGCGTGGGGCCAACCATCCCTACGATCCAAACTGTGGTTGAGAAGGAATTCAAGCCGTTTTTAATTGGCAAGGACCCCATGCAGACCGAGTTGATCTTGCACCAATTAGAAGAGTATATTCTTAACTGGTCTCAGATGGGTTATTATGCGCTGGCAGGTATCGACATAGCCTTATTGGATCTGAAAAGTAAAATGTTAAACACACCACTTTATAATTTGCTTGGCGGTTTATACAAACAGGAAACTAGATTTGCAGGATATCTGTTCATTGATGATCCGTTAATCAATGCCAAAGAGGCTGAGGAAATTGTGGCGAAGGGTTATGACGAAATCAAAATCAAAGTGGGCCGTGAAGTCGATTATGACGTGGAAAGAATAAAAGAAATCAGGGCAGCGGTTGGCCCTAACATAAAGCTGCGTGTAGATGCTAATCAAATTTGGAGCGTAAAAACAGCCATCCAAGCGATTAATAAAATGGAGAAATATGACCTGCAGCTCGTAGAGCAGCCAACACCTTACTATGATATTGACGGATTAGCTGAAGTTAGTCGGTCGGTATCCGTGCCGATTACAGCAGATGAATCCTGTACAACCTTTGAAAGCGCACTTAAATTGATTGAGAAAAGAGCAGTCGCTGCATTTACGGTTTATCCTTCTGAGGCGGGCGGATTGTTGAAAGCAAAGCAAATCGTAGAATTGGCAGATACATACGGTATCTGGTGTGTAACCGGCTCTTGGGCAGAAACTGGAGTTGCCACGATGGCCAATGCCCATCTCATTGCTTCATCCAGAAACTTCCCGTTTGCAGCAGATACGCATTACGAATGGTACAGCTCAGATGTGCTTAAGCAACCTATCAATTTTCAACAAGGACGCGTGAAACTCACGGATGCGCCTGGACTTGGAATTGAGCTGGCTGAAAACTTCAACGGCTTAGATAAAGAGGAAATTAGAGAAATGGTTTTCTACGATAGTGAATCCGGCTCGGATTATCAACCTAGAATCGGCATGATCCTATAAATTGAAACAGAATGAAGGGTGGAAATTAAGTAGTATGCCGAGTTTGATGGTTGTTAATTTGGCTATAGGTTTCATTACACCTCCAGTGGGAGTTAATTTATTTGTAGGTTCGGGTATATCCGGAATTTCCGTGAAAGCGTTATCAATAGCGGTCATACCTTTCTTTTTTGTTACGGTATTAGCCTTATTACTTATTGTATTCATACCGGATTTATCCCTTTGGATTGGCCATTATTTTTCAATGTAAAAAAGGGGCGTGAGATCATGGGAATTTTTAGAGGGAAAAGAGGTTTTAAATTATGGATTATCATGCTGCTGTTACTCAGCGCCGCCTGTTCGAATCAAAGTAATGACCACAGGGATGCATCACAAGAAGTAATATTGGATTTTATGGTCACAACGGAGAATCTAAGCGACCGGTTAAAAAAGGTGATTGAAAATTACGAAGCAGCGACCGGTAACAAGGTGGAGATTCAATCCTTTCCATCCACAGAATACAATAATATTTTGAAAACCAAGATGATGTCGGATGACGGTCCGGACCTCTTTGTTACGGACGATATCGCCATGGCGCAATTTGCAAATCCCAGGACGTGGTTCACAGACTTGTCCTCAGAGGAATGGGTAACCAGGCTGTCTCCCGGCGGAAAACAAATGATTACTTGGAACGACGGACAGATCACAGGCCTTCCCATTACAAATCCAGGCGGATTTGGGCTGATGTACAATAAAGATATTTTCGAGGAGGTAGGCATCACTGAGCTGCCGACTACCTGGGAGCAATTTTTAGACATTTGCGAAACGTTAAAAAAAGCAGGGTATATTCCGATTAATATTCAATTAGCCAATGGAAGTGAGTTTGGTACGACCCATTTAATGCATCAACTGTTTGCCAATGTAGAATTAACACGGCAGGACAAAATTCAGGCTTTCTACGAGGGGCTAAATACAAATCAGATTAAACTAGCCGACGTCTCCGAATACCAACAAGCCTTGGAGCAAATGGTGGAATTAAAAGAAAAGGGATATACCAATGATGATTTTATGTCCACCTCCTTCGACATGACACAAGAGAGGTTTGGCAGCGGTAAAGTGGCCATGCATCCTTGTGGAGATTTTGTTCTGCCTCCGATGCTGGCAAATTACCCCGATTTAAGGGTTGGATTTTTACCAGCACCTTTCAATGATACTCCGGGTGCAGCGGCCTTGTACGCAGGAGTTGGCATATCCGTAAATGCAAAGGCTGATCAAAAAGCAGCGGCCCTTGAATTTATTAGCTTTTTCGCCTCCAAGGCGCAGCAAGAACAGTTTATGAGTACGGCTCCAGGAACCAATGTATTTGCTGATGTAAAGGCCGAGCACAACATGATCAGTCAAGATTTGCAGGTTTACATTGATCAAGGTAGGGCCTTTATGTTGTTGGCGGGAAAGATGGAGCCGTGGCCAGAGATGGAAGCTAGAAAGGCGATGCAAGAAATGATGCTGGGCTCAAAAACGCCGCTGCAGTTTCTAAAAGAGATGGACCAAAAAGCAAGCATCATCGCCAAAGGGAAAAAATTAGAAGGATGGTAAGAGGAGATAAACTATGAGAATGAATGCGAAAAGTGCCATTCGATATCCCATCTTGTTTATAGTTCCTGCGCTTGTGATTTACATGATCTTCTTTATTTACCCCACCTTATCTGGCTTTTACTTTTCATTTACCGATTGGAATGCCTCGAGCACAGAAGTTAAATTTGTTGGAGTTCAACAGTTCATGGATGTGGTACAAAATCCTGATTTTACATTAGCTTTAAAAAATACGTTCCTATTCTCAATCACAACAACGTTAGGGAAAAACATCGTTTCCATTGCTTTAGCTGTGTTTTTAACAACAGCGCTTTTAACAAGAAATGCTTTAAGAGCCGTATATTTCTCTCCGGCCATCTTGAATATTGTTGCGGTGGGATTAATTTTTCAGGGGCTAACCAATCCTGACATAGGTTTTGTTAATCATATGTTTCGAGCTTTAGGTCTGGATTGGTTTGCTCAAGGTTGGATCAGTGATCCCAAGTTATCAATACATGTCGCAAGTGTTATGGAAATTTGGCGTGCAACCGGAATTACAATGGCCATTTATATAGCAGGAATACAAAATATCTCTAGGGATTATTATGAAGCTGCAACCATTGATGGGGCTCCTGCCTGGAGCAAATTTAGGTATATTACGCTCCCGTTGTTAATGCCTGCTGTCACTATCAATGTGTTATTGTCTTTAATTTATGGCTTTCGAATGTTTGAAGGGATTTACTTTTTGACCCAAGGGGGACCAGGAACCTCTTCAGAAGTCATTATGACCATGGTTTATAAATACATGGGACAAGGGCTTTACGGCTATAGTACCGCGCTTAATTTAATATTGGTTGTGATCATTTTGATCTTTTCTTTCCCTATCCTTTCGTATTTGAGAAAAAAGGAGGTTGAGGGATGAAAAGCCAAAAACTCACATTAAGGTTGCTAGAGGGTGTCCTTTGGATGTTCAGTGCATTCATTTTTGTTCCATACTTGCTGGTCCTTTTAACCTCCTTAAAAAATGCAAAAGAGGCTGGCTTATTTACACTCTCAGTTCCTTCGGAAATTCTCATTTTACAGAATTATAAAATAGTGTTTGAACAGGGATACGTGATTCAAGGGTTTGTAAACAGCATGTTGATTGCAGTTCTATCCTTGTTTGTTATCTTGATGTGCTCTGCCCTGCTTAGTTTTTATATTGCGCGGGTAAAGGATGCATTCTCTAGCTTTCTCTATTATTTTTTCATTATGGGAATGATGGCACCGATCAGCCTTGTGACCACATTTGAACTGCTGAAAAGTCTAGACCTGATTAATACTAGAATGGGCGTCGCTATGATATTTGCCAGTACCCTGATTCCTTTTGCCACATTTATTTATGTAGGCTTTGTGAAAGGCTTGCCTAAGGAATTGGATGAATCCTCTACTATAGATGGCTGTGGCCCTTACAAGATGTTTTTTTTGGTGATTATGCCATTGCTGCAGCCCATTACGGTTACAGCAGGCATCCTGGTTTTTATGAATGTCTGGAATGATTCTCAAATTGTGCTTTTCTTTTTAAATGATAACGCGAAGTGGACGATGCCGTTGAACATTTATAGATTTTATGGGTATTACCGCTATGAGTGGAATTATATCTTCGGCAGTGTGCTGCTAACAACACTGCCTGTGTTTCTGCTCTATCTCGTCGGGCAACGATTCATCATTGAAGGTATGACGAGCGGAGCAGTCAAAGGTTAAAATAAAATGGAGGGATCTGCAATGAGAGTACTAGCTGTCGGAGCCCATCCCGATGATGTGGAGCTGCTGTGTGGAGGGACGCTGGCCAAGTATGCAGCAAAGGGTAACAAGGTAACCATTATGATTGCAACAAACGGCAACGTGGGCTCGGAAATATTAAGCAGTGAAGAGATTGCGGCAATACGCAAGCAAGAAGCTGAGCAGGCTGCATCTATCATAGGCGCGGACCTGATTTGGCTGGGATACGACGATGAGTTTCTATTTCATGATCGACCGACGCGGATGGCGTTTATTAATGCCATACGCAGCGCAAATCCTGATGTGATGTTCGTGCACGGGGAACAGGATTATCATCCCGATCATCGTATATGTGGAGAAATCGCAAGGGATTGCCGCATATTAGTAACCGTACCCTTAATCATCACCGAACACAAGCATATGTTGAAAATCCCCCACGTATTCATTATGGATAACTTAGGGGCTATAGGTTTTGAACCTGAAGCATATGTCGATATCACCGAAGTGTTCGAGACGAAGGCAGCTATGCTGAAATGCCATAAAAGCCAGGACAGCTACCTTGAGCATATGTATGGAATGGATTATGTGCAGTTTATGTCCACGGTGTCTTCAATGCGGGGGCAGGCCATTGGTGTTCGGCACGCCGAGGCGTTTAGAAGCTTACCGATGTATCCGGTAAGTGGAGGGCCTCACCTGCTGCCGATCTAAAATATTATTTCAGAAGGAGTGTAGAAATGAAATCCGTATGGTTTGGCGACGTGCAAGTACAATTGAAAGCAGTAGGATTTGATAAAGATGGAACCCTATTTGATGCCGTACCCTTTTGGGCGTATATCGACCAATTAAGGTGTTCCGAATTTTCTAAAATTGTAGGTCCGGGGTATGAACAGGATTGGCATGCACTTATGGGCTGGAGGCATTATCCTGATGATATTGATTACAATGGAACGTTAGCCATTGCAACGATGGCGGAAGAAATCATTTTGGCCGCAGGACTGATTTATCAAAAAACCGGCAGGCCTTGGTTTCAATGTAAGCAGCTCGCAGAGCAGGTGTTTGCTAAAGCAGATCAGAGTATGGTCATTGCAGAAGCGTTTAGCAAAAAGCCAGGTGTTCCCGAAGTGTTCATTAACTTGAAGCAGCATGGCGTAAATACCGGGATTCTGACTTCTGATAGTTTTATGCGGACTGATGCCTGTATGAAGCTGCTTCAGGTTGATGAGCTGTTGGATTTTGTTATTACGCCCGAAAAAGTGAAAAATGGAAAGCCCAGTCCTGATATGGTAGAAAGCTGCTGCAGCATGTTCAATATTTCACCTTCAGAGCTTGCTGTAGTGGGTGATTCTATCGTAGATCTTAAAATGGCCAAAGCAGCTGGCAGTATTGCCGTTGGATTGGTGACACATGAAGGATCCAGGGAATCGCTGGGTGAATGGGCAGACATTTTAATTGAATCCATGATGGATATTAGAGTAGAACAGAACTGACTCTTCGGCGGGATCCATGCGTGTATAACACAGGATAAGACTCAATCCGTTGGGTACGTCATTGGAGGAGCAACCGGACCCGTCCTTCTTGGCTGGATCCATGATGCTACGCAGTGCTTCTTCATAGCTATTGTGGGGATGATTGTAATTAATGTGTTGATGATAGCCGTTCAATTCATGGCTGTGCCAAGGAAATCCAAAGATACAGTCGATATAACCGTGAAAGGTGTAGAGAGCACGTTTTCGAAATGATCATTTCCAGCTATCGGAAAGAGGAGTATCTTACAATGAATATCTTAATATTAGGCGCTACCGGTCGAGTGGGTTTGGAAATGGTTGCTCTTGCACTTATGGAAAGACTTCATGTTACTGCACTTGTTCGCACACCAGCTAAGATGAAATATACCAGTGAAAACTTAACACTGATCCAAGGGAATGCCTTAAATAAAGATGATATCAGGCGTTCTATACATGGGATTGATGTGGTCGTTAGTGCATTAAGTACGGATGGAACATCCACTTTATCGGAAAGTATGCCGCTCATTATGGAAGCAATGAAAACCGAAGGCAAAAAACGACTTGTCACCATTGGAACGGCGGGAATTTTGCAAAGCCGAACCAACCCTGCGATCCTTCGTTATCAGGCAAGTGAATCCAAGCGTAAGTCTACCCGTGCAGCGGAAGAACATCATAAAGTATACGACATGCTGAAACAATCAGACCTCGAATGGACGATTGTCTGTCCTGCCTATTTATCCGACGGAGAACGGATGGAGAATTATCGTGTAGAACGTGACTTTTTGCCTGAGGGTGGATCTGTTATAGCTTTTAGCTATAACTAGTTATGAGATTTTGGTATGCCTTATAACTCCTCTCGTCGTGATATGATATCGCTATACAACGAGGGGGTTATGTAGATGACTGATAAGTTCCAGATCGTAGGAAGTTTGTTGCGGCCCGAAGAGCTGCTGAAATATAAAACGCAAATTGAACATCGTGATGATATCCAGTATCCGTTCTATGATAGCTTCGAAGGGTATGCCGAGTGCGAGACCCAGGCGATCAAACAGGTCGTGAAAAAGGAAATCGAGCATAACCTGTCGGTTGTTACGGACGGCGAATTCTCCAAATCGATGTGGCATCTGGATTTTGTATGGGGCTTTGACGGAGCCCAGCGTTATATCGCGGACCATGGCTACTTTTTCCGGGATGTGGACGGAACCTCAAAATATGAAACGCGCAAAGATATCGGCCTGCGCATTACTGGCAAACTGAGCGGAAAGAATCATCATTTTATTAAGTTGTTCAAACAGCTGCAAGAAACGGCTGGCGACCAGCCAACGAAGCTTTGCGTACCGTCTCCTTCCCATATCTATGGTGAACTTTCCTGGTCGGATAACATTGGCGGCACGGATGCGGTTTATCAGAACAAACAGGAGCTCAAAGCGGGCCTTGTGAGCGCGTATAAGGAATTCGTGGAGGAATTCGCTGCGGCAGGCGGCAAAATTCTTCAGTTCGATGACTGCCTGTGGGAGCTGTTTGCAGACGATAACCCGAACTCTCCGTTTACAGGGGAGCATATTAATCAAGCGGAAGTTCAGGGTCTCGCCACCGAATTTATTGAGATTAACAATACGGTGATTGACTTCGGTCATAGCCTCGGCTTGAAAATGTGGACACACAACTGCCGAGGGAACTATGATTCCCGTAATATGGGCGGCGGATCTTATGCGAAAATCGCCAACCTGTTCCTGAAGCAATTGAAATATGATCGCTTCTTCCTGGAGTGGGACGATGATCGTGCGGGTTCGATTGAAGCACTGGAGGTTTTCAAGGACAGACCGGAAACGGAGATTGTTCTGGGCCTGCTGTCTTCCAAAACCAATACGCTTGATGATGAAGCACGCGTCATCCGTCTGCTTGACGAAGCATCCAAAATCATTGATAAGGATCGCCTGCTGCTCTCGCATCAATGCGGCTTTGCATCCTGCGATGGCGGTAACGAGCTAAGTGAAGCCGAACAATGGGCGAAGATTGATCAAGGTCAGAAGCTTGCGAAGCAATATTGGGGTAGCTAGACAATACAACGTGATATTAATATAAACGGCGACCTTTTCCTGGAATTCAATCAGGGGAGAGGTCGCCGTGTTTTTTTGGATGGTCCCTAGTTGTTCAATGTGATCAAACGATCATTTCTGGTCTTTGCATGAGTCATACCTCCAAGATCAACTTAGTGAGCAGAGTCCTTTATCAAATATTCCATGTTTAGCATACCGTTAATCCGCTGTCTGCACCGCCGAATGCCGTGATGCCATGCTGGACAATACAAACACGGCAATGATGGCGATGAGAACGCCGAATACCCCGAACCAGGTAATGGATGCCAAAGAAACACGGTTAACGATCAGCCCGCCGATTCCTGCGCCGACAGCCATGGCAAACTGCATCATGGAACTGTTCAAGCTCAGCATGACGCCCGAGGATTCAGGAACAAGCTTGACCAGGTTAAATTGCTGCGCCGGAGCGGATGACCAGGCGGCAAAAGACCAGAGGATCAAAATGGCGAATACGGCAATGACCGACTGTCCGACTAAGGATAGCAAAATCAACGAAATGACGTGAAGCACCATCCCTGAAACGAGCGTGAATATAATGCCCCGTTTATCCGCGCTGTAGCCGCCGACTTTCGAGCCAATCAAACTGGCAATGCCGAACACGAACAGAGCTGCGCTAATCAATGATTCATTTAAATGAGTCACCTCTAGCAGATAAGGGGAGATGTAAGTATAGGCAAGGGAATATCCGCCCAACCAGAAAAAAGTAATCGCTAAAGCAACCAAAACCTGAGGTTTCTTTAACAAAGCAAATTGTTTGATCAAAGGGACAGGCTTGTCGCCCTGCATATGTGGAAAAACCGCAGCAATGACAAGCATGGCGATGACCCCGACAATTGCGATGGCCAGAAATACCGCTTTCCAGCCAAAAGCCGAGGCTACCATTCTGCCGAGTGGGACGCCGATGATGAGTGATGCGGTAATGCCCATGGTGACGTTGGCGATGGCGCCGGCTTGCTTGCCTGGCGGAGCGATTTTGGCGGCGATACTGAGCGCGTTAACGGTGACCAGCCCTGCGCCTAACGCCGTAATGATTCTAGCGGCAATGAAGAGACCGAAGCCGGACAATATAAATGTCAGCAGATTTGCGATAATAAAGAGGCCCAGCGAATAAAGTAGGAGCTTACGCCGGTCCATTTTGGCCGTCAGCGCCATTAAAATAGGCGTGCCGACCGCATAGGCCAGGGAATAAACCGTAATGAGCTGGCCTGCTGCCGCAACGCTTGTTCCCATCGTCTCTGCGATCCGGTCCAATATCCCGGAAATGATGTAATTGGATGTTCCAACTAAAAAGCTGACCAAGGCTAGGACGTAAACTTTCCATGTGCTCTTCATAATTCACTCTCCTGATGTGTTTAAAACGATGTTTTTAAAAATATCGAAATAAAAATATAAATCAAAATTCATGCATATATAAGCATATACTCATATATAGGTTAATTGTGATCATCAAATCAAAGAAGCCCGCCAATTTATAACACTCCAAATCTCCGAGTACATGCAATGACAGCCGAAGCCTCGACCACTTGCTGTTGATTGAATGCGATCGGAAGCAGCTTCTGCTTCAGCTCCGGCGAGTCGATAACGAGAAACCGCCACGGCTGCAGTTTAGCGGCTGAAGGGGCCAGCGTGGCTTGCCGCAATATTCCGGTCAATTCCTCCAGCGAAATCTTGATCTAGGGATCATAGCTACGAACCGACCGACGTTCTCGAATAACATCAAAAAAAAGTTGGTGCTCCATCGTTAGTGACGGTTGTGAAACCGACATGGTTCTCTCCTCCTTTTGGAAAAGCGGTATTCTGCATTTTGTTTCAATACAACATTAGTTGTTTGAACAACACCTGTTGTATTTATATGTTATGATAACAACAGAATGGTGCGCAACCATCAAAAACCATAAACCGTTGTATAGACAACACCATTTCTATAATGTCGTTTTATTGGGGAGATCAAAACCATGGCAATTAAAAAGAATGAAGCTGATCCTCGTGTGATACGTACACGGCGACTCCTTCAAGACGCTTTTGCTTCGTTAATTCAAGAAAAAGACTTTGAATCGATAACCGTTAGGGATATTGCAGAGCGGGCTACTGTTAACAGAGCGACTTTTTATGCGCACTTTGTAGATAAATTCGAAATTCTAGAGGCCAGACTAATGGAATCCTTTATGACAATCATAAATCGTAGAATAAGCGGTCACGAAGTATTAAATGAAGAAACCATCCAGAGTATTTTTCTGGGTGTATGCGATTTTCACAAAGATCTAAGCACTATGTGCAAAAGAAGGTATACATCGCTTGGAGCTGTATTCGAAATTCAAATAAAGGAAAAAATTCAAACGATACTTCTTTCCTTTATAGACAAAGACAAGATGCTGTCGAGTCCAAACGCGCAATTCTTAATACATACAGCTACTAACATGTTAAGTTGGGGGATGTATGGGGCGGCTTACGCTTGGAACAATGAGGGGCGTCTAATAAGTGCGGAATCATTCGTTAAACAGACTATGCCCTTAGTGATGAACGGAGCTAAAGAATTGCTGGGATAGGTCCTGTCGCTATTGCTCTATCCTGCGGAAGAAACAAGATGCAATGCGGACAATTTGCGAATCCTTATGCAGGAGCGAGGCTTGTACCGACCGTTTAAGAGCGTACCGGAATCATGAGTTTGAGGCGATTCGTCTGACGGCACTGGATATTTGGACCGTTCTTGAATAGAAAGGCTGTTTGGGTCGGATGGTTGCATCCATAGAATGGCCAGGTATGAATATCAAACTTGAATCATTTCATTTTCCGAGAGGGGAGCAAGGGCGATGCTATATTTAAGTAACTTCAAACTCTCTTCTACCATTTCGAGCAACCCGAATATCTATCCCGATCATGTGTTCAGGCACATGGCAGGGGAGGTTCTGCTGTTTGATCGAATCACGGTATTATACGGCAGTAACGGCTCCGGCAAATCCACCTTGCTGAATCTGATCGCCAACAAATTGGGAATCGCGGGCGCTGAGCGAATGACAAGTTATGGTCACAACGTGTACGCGCAGCGGTTTATCGAGGAAAGCAGCTATCAGTTCGGGCATGATGATCAGGAGCGTCCCATATATAAGCTTCCCGACCGGAGCCGGTACATCAAGTCAGAGGATCTGTTGTATGAAATCAAGAAAATACAGCAGGAAAGCGTGCTCCGCGAAGGGCTGCTGCATGAGCAGCTCGTTCAGGGAAAGAGCAAGGCCGAGGTAGAAGAGTTGGAGCAGTCGTATGAATTCAAGAAGAAGATGGATATTATTCAATTCGCTCAGGAGAAGTATTCGAATGGGGAAAGCTCGATGCAGTTTTTTGAGGAATATTTGCTTCCCGGGAAACTGTATTTATTGGATGAACCGGAAACGTCGCTTTCTCCCGCGAATCAAATCAAGCTGGCCGAGCAAATGAACGATTTGGCGCGTTATTTCGACAGTCAGTTTATTATTGCTACGCATTCTCCCTTTGTTCTGGGTACGCTTCATGCGAAAATCTATAACCTCGATGCCAAGATTTTGCAAACGGCCGAATGGTTTGAGCTGGATAATGTACAATTCTTTTACCGGTTTTTTCATAAACATCAAAGATTGTTTGAATGAATAGGTTCAAGTATAAGAAGAGGTATCCTTCAAGTGAGGATATCTCTTTTTGGTATGGGGCTCCCACTAGGAATATCCTCGACTCAGTTATTTAAATATGCCACAATAGAGGATCAGGGCCACTGGGAAATGGAACCTAGGCACAGCAATGTAAGCCGCAAGATCACTTACCAATTTGCGTTCCAATAATTTATACTAATTAAGCCAGATTATATTGAAGGAGCTGCCGAATCGGATATGAACAAAAAAGAAGTCGCCAATATACGCAAGCAATTTAAGCTGGATCACGATTTAATGAATATTTACGATATTCTCAATGTCTATATTACGAAGGAAACGAATGAAATCTATCACTGGGAGCGCCTGCCGTTCGAGCTGGTGGATCGGGAGAAGCAAGAGTTATACATGGGGAATTTCAAAAAACTGCTGACCGGCGAACTGGATCAAAAATTGTTCGAATTGAGGTTTCAGGAAGCAGCGGAGGAACCGGCGCAGGTCATGCTTCACCAAGCGCTCGTGTCGGGTGATCCGGAAGAATGGCAGGATTTGATGCTGATGCTGGTGGATCGAATGCTGAAGGATGCCCAATATGAGCGGGATATGGTGGTCACGTTCGTTCGGGGACAGTATTATTTGCCGACCAAGGCGAGAAACGATGAAGCGGAAGAGAGCGAGAAGAACGAGGTGTTCGCCCATCCGTTCATTTTATGCAGCATGAATTCTACGGAGAAACAACGGAAGACGCTCTTGTTCGATTATGTGGAGCGGGAGTTCAAGTACAATGTCATCGTAGATCCGATTATCAAGTTAAGTGCGCCGGAGCAAGGATTCCTGTACCCTAGCGTGACGGACAATTATTCCGATGTGAATCGTATTTTGTATTGTACGGGAAAATCGAATTTTCCGGATCCGCATTTTGTCGAGCAGGTCTTGAACGGAGAAAGATCCGTGACGGCACTTGAAGAGCGAGCGATCTTCGAAGATATCGTCAAGGAAGTGGCCGGCGAACAGCTCGATTCAGCCACCATTGCCCAGGTGTATGAGGAAATCAACCGTGTGATCGAAATTAACGAAGAGACGAAGGAGGAAGAACCTCCGAAGCTGGATTATAAAGATCTGGAGCGCGTACTGAACGCAAGCGGCGTAGAGGACGTGACAACCGAGAAGGTGGAGCGGGCATTCGAAACCATCGTGGACAACAAGAACTATGAGATGAAAGCAACCAGCGTCATGCCGAAGTATACTTCCAAATCCATTAAGATCGAAACCAAGGTAGCTACGATTTCGATTAGCCCGCAGGATTTAAGGTATGTCAAACAGGTGAATTTCCAAGGCAAACGCTGCATCATGATTGAAGTCGACGAAGATGTCGCGATAGAAGGATTTACGCTGGCTTCAGAGACGCTTTTAAGTTAAATCAGTTCCATTTCAGACAAGATCAGGTATCGTACGCAGGAACAGACCGCTATCCACAGTTGGATGGTGGTCTTTTTGTTTTTCTTGCCCTCTTTGGAAAATTGCGTCCGGAGTCAGTAATCGCATTCCCTTTGCCCGTCGCTAAAGCGAAATCCTTCCTGAGGCTGATGATGGAATACATCGCGTGTCGGGTGTCTCTCGTACCGTAAGGTGTAATGATGAGATTAAACGCATCAAGGCCAACTGAAAATCCAATACGGGGAGATGTAAGAAGTGACAACGTTAATCGAATTCAAAAACGTAACCAAGACCTATCCTATCGGCGAAGTGACGATTCAAGCCCTTGCGGGCGTTGACTTCTCCATATTAGAGGGGGAATTCGTCGTCATCCTAGGGGCCAGCGGGGCAGGGAAAAGCACGATTTTGAACATTCTCGGCGGGATGGATACGGCTACCTCGGGACAAGTGTTTGTTGGGAATCAAGAGATTACGGGATGGAGCGAGAATAGATTAACCGAATACCGCGGCGAGCAGGTTGGCTTCGTATTTCAATTCTATAACCTGATTCCGAATTTGAATGCGCTGGAGAACGTGGAATTTGCGACAGAGGTATGTAAGGACCATCTGGATGCACGAGATATTTTACATAAGGTTGGACTAACGGATCGTTTGAAGAATTTCCCTTCCCAGCTCTCTGGCGGCGAACAGCAAAGAGTTGCGATCGCGAGAGCGGTTGCCAAGAATCCCGCGCTTCTCCTCTGCGACGAACCCACCGGTGCTCTGGATTATGTAACAGGAAAGTCCGTCTTAAAGCTTCTGCAAGATTTGAACAGGGAAACGAAGACATGCGTCGTGCTGGTCACCCATAACTCGGCCATCGCGCCAATGGCGGATAAAGTGATCCGCGTCAAGAGCGGAAGGATCGAGAGCATCACGATCAATGAGCATAAACAAAGCGTTGAAGGGATCGAGTGGTGATGAAGATTTTAGCGTTGAAATTATTAAGAGACATGAAGCAGTCGGTGGGACAATTCATAGCCATTGTTTTGGTAATCGCGGTGGGAGCTTTTTTCTACACGGGGCTGGTCACCTTGAGCGACAATCTTAGCGGCTATACGAAGGGGTATTTTCAAGAACATAATCTAAGCGACTTGAACGTCTATTACAGTCAAATTTCCGCAGGAGATGTTGAGGATTTAGGGAGCATTGATGGCATTCAACATATCGAAGGGCGTTATACCGTACAGGCCGAACAGGCTTTTGAAGATGATAAAGCCATATTAACGGTGCACTCGATCCCCGTACCTAATACAATCAACACATCCAGGATGATGGAGGGCAGGATGCCAGCCGAGCCGAATGAGATCCTGTTGGACTCCCACTATGCCGAAGCGCATCATTACCGTGTTGGTAATTCCATCCGCCTCCGTGTGAATGACAAGGACATGACGTTCACGATCAGCGGCTTGAATGAGAATGTGGAGCATGCCAAGAAGAACGAAACCCAGGACCACCAAGCTTATGGAATCGCTTATATCCCCGAAGAGGCCATTCCTGAAATCGCTGGCGGCATGTTCTACAATGAGATCCTGATTGATGCCAAGGACGGTTACGACATTGATCAGTTAGGCCAGGCCATTGAAGCACATTCCCAGTCACTCCCTTATATAAGCCAGGTTAGCAAAGAACGGACCTTCAACTATTCCCAGACCCAGCAAACGATTCATAATAATAAGCTGATGAGCAGGGTGATCCCGATCGTACTTTTTTTGATTGAAGCGGTGATCCTGTTTCTGATCATGTCAAGGATTATCGATTCCCAGCGAAATCAAGTGGGCATTATGAAGGCATTAGGGGTGAAAAAAAGAAGCATCATGCTGCATTACATGGGTTACCCCGTGCTGGCTGGCGTCATCGGCTCCATCCTGGGCTATGCTATCGCCGCCGCCCTGTTCATTCCACTCATAACAACGTCGATTGGAAGAAGCTACTCCCTGCCTGACCTGACGTTCTCCCTTTCGTTCTTTACGCTCCTACCTCCAATGATCTGCTCCAGTGCGTTTGGCATGCTGTCCTGCTATTTCAGCGGCAGAGCGATTTTACAAGAACGTGCTGCGCAGGCGATGCGTCCGAAACCGCCCAAGAAGGTGAAGAAGCTGCTCATCGAGAACATTCCAGGGATGTGGAGTCGTCTGTCCTACAGCAACAAGATTATTCTAAGAAATATCTTCTTAAATAAACAAAAAGCACTCGCAAGCTCCGTTGGCGTTGTGGTCAGTACGGTTTTGTTGATCACGGCTTTTGGCACGCAGACGGCCCTGCTCAAGGTAGCCGGTCAGATTGAAGAGGTAAATACGTATGATTTACGAGTCGATTATGCGATAGGATCGTTCCCGGATAGGGCAACACTGCCGTCCGGCATTGCAGACCATTATGGGTTGTCCACCTACCCTGTGGAACTCATCCAAGGGGAAAACAAAGAAAACGCTACGCTCGTGGTAACGGAGCAGGATAATGAGCTGATTCGCTTTTATGATGAACAAGGCAATCGGCTATCGTTAGAAGATCATGGCGTGTTGGTACCGAAATCTTACGCGGATCGGTATCATATAACTGAAGGGGATACGATCCAGCTTCAATTCACCGCACCGGAGCTTAACCAAACCATCGTCAATATGAAGGTTCTGGATATCTCCACACAATACTCGAATCCGTCGTTCTACAGTACACCGAACTATATGAAGAGTTTGGGTATCGACTATGATCCATCCTCACTGTTAGTGAGCGTCTATAGCGCTGCCGATCTGGCGGGCGTTCGCAGCTTCTTCGAACAGGACCCGCAGGTGGAGGCCATTGCGGACAAGGATGATCTCAAGAAATCAGCGCAGTATATGCTGAAGCAAAACAGCTTTATCTTCATCATGTTTATCATCTGCGCCGTCATTCTGTCCTTCGGTGCTATCTACACGATCTCTTCCATCAACATTTATGAAAGGAACCGTGAGCTTGCCACCCTGAAGGTCTTAGGCTATCCCAAACGTAAAATCAACCGGCTAATCTTCTCTGAGAACATGCTGTTAACCGCTTTTGCGGTCATTGTCGCCTTGCCGATCAGCGGCTATGTCTATTCCATCATCATCCAGGCGCTGTCGAGTACGCATCAGCAAATTCCGGATCAATTAAACCTTGTGATTATGCTGGCATCGGTTGTGCTGGCATTCTTCCTGACCCTCCTCTCCAACCTCATGCTTCGGAAAAAAGTGACGCGGATTCATATGATTGAATCGTTGAAGGGTGTGGAGTGAAATGGATGCCCGCAAGCACCGAGTACTCCAGGCCGCTAAAATATCGGTTGTTAGATATAAAATGAGGGGATTGTGAGTGACACCATGACATAAGAAAGCGCCACGCCTTTTTCATGAGACGTGGCGCTTTTATAAATCTAGCGGCGATGCGTTGACATCCCTAATAATCATCGCTTTAGTAGATATAACTACTTGGGGTGTAGTCGCATGTCTAACAGCAAAGAGAACATATGAGGAATTAACCATCAACTACACTCATTTGCACACCAGCTGCGGTTAGCCTTTGGACATTAAAATGAGCTTTGTTTCTCGTCATCTTCTTTATACAAAAGATTCATTTTCTTCTCCATTAAACACAAACCAAACTCCTCTGTCCTCTATGGGTAGCATAGCCTCCTATCTGATATGATTCAATGCAGATTGGGGTGCTTCATTCATAGCCGGCTATTTCAATAAAATAAAATAATAAAGAGAGACACCAAACGTACCTCTTGTAATTGGTGTTATCAATAATGGATGGATAATATTGAAAAATATAGGAGAAGTATAATGGATTATTAGTCAATAGCAAAGGAACCGCGTATCTTATCCAGAGAATTAACATATAACATGTCTGGTAATTACGTCTAAACGAGAGGTGATTCATATTTATGGTGTTTAGCAGTAATAACTCTAAAAAAATCCAAAAGGGTTTGTTTATCGGTATAATCGTTGTTGGTTTATCAACAATCATTGCTTGTAGTCCTAAAGAAATAAAAGAAACAGAGTTAATAACTGATTATAATCGGCATTTGATTGGAAAAGAAACAAGTGGCGATTATATGATATATCGAAACGGGGTTTATATTGATTCTAATGGAATCGAGTACTCACCAGAGGAATTAAAGAATAGAACACGAAATGGTCTTCCTGAGAACCGGATTATCACAAAGATAATGGAAGAAAATTTTATGCCTCCCTCAATTTTTGAGTTAGAAACAAAAGAAAAAAACGGAGTATATATTTCCCCTGAGATAATTACTGTAAATGGTTCATTAAACGTCTTAACAGATACTAATGGATCGGGGTGGGAACTAAAAGCGGGTGACTCTGTAGAATATGAATTTGAAAAGTATAA
>Ga0209784_100299_pt1 | contig 26702 bp, 26 predicted proteins | sample AraplaCvi_mLB_r2_2_FD_184284 | JGI IMG/M metagenome (GOLD analysis project Ga0209784, IMG submission 184284) | Arabidopsis root microbial communities from North Carolina, USA - plate scrape CL_Cvi_mLB_r2 (SPAdes) (version 2) | ecosystem: Host-associated > Plants > Roots > Endosphere | place: USA...
AAATATCCGATCAGCCCTGGTATCGGCAGGCGAAGGAAAACCAAGGACAGATGGTGATCTCTTCCTCGCATGTACAGCCCGTCATTAAGGGAGAGTACCGCTGGGTTGTATCGCTGAGCCGCGAGCTCAGCGGCATGGATTCGACCCAAGGGCTTGGCATCCTGCTGATCGATCTTAACTTCAAAGTGATTAACGATATGCTCAGCAAGCTCGATCTGGGGAACCGTGGTTATGTATTCGTTATTGACCGCGAAGGCCGGATTGTTTATCACCCCCAGCAGCAGCTGCTTTATAGCAATCTGAAAACGGAGAGATTGGACCAGGTGCTGCAGGACAAACATGGAAGCTTTGTCGTGAAGGAGGACGGTGCGAGCCGGATTTACAGCATTAAGAACACGGATTTCGGCTGGAAAATCGTGGGCGTTTTTTACGAGAATGAGCTTGTGGACAATAAGAAGCAGATGCAGCTGTCTTTTGCTATAGCGGGATTGTTATGCCTCGTCGTCGGCGTGCTGTTCTCCGTCGTCCTCTCACGCAATCTGACGCGTCCCATCAAGAAGCTGCAAGAGAAGATGATGGAGGTGGAGAAGGGGAATTTCGACATCCGGGTCCCGGTGGGGCATTCCAGGGAAATCTCCGGACTTGCCCGCAGCTTCAACGTGATGGTGCTGAAGATTAAGGAATTGATGTATCAAATCGTGGTAGAGCAGGAGATTAAGAGAAAAAGCGAGCTGAATGCCCTGCAAGCCCAAATCAACCCCCATTTTCTGTACAATACGCTGGATTCCATCATATGGATGGCTGAGAGCAAGAAGCACGACGAGGTGATTTTGATGACATCGGCTTTAGCCAGGTTGTTTCGGGCTTCGCTCAGCAAGGGAAGGGAAATGATACCGATTGCGACCGAGGTGGAGCATATTACGAATTATTTAAAAATACAACAGATGCGTTATCAAGACAAAATCACGTTTGCCCTGGATATCGATCGCGGGCTTTACCCGTACCTGACGCTGAAGGTGCTGCTGCAGCCGCTGGTGGAGAATGCCATTTATCATGGCATCAAAAACAAGGAAGGGCCGGGAACGATCACGATTACGGGGGCGCGTCGAGATCACCGCATCGAATTTCAAGTCACGGACGACGGCATCGGGATGGATCAGTCCACGGTGGAGACGCTGCTCACGTCCAAAGAGGGCACACGATCGAGAAACAGCGTTGGCATTGCGAATGTTCATCAGCGGATACAGTTATATTTTGGAACGGAATATGGCCTTAGCTATGCGAGCGTGCCCGGATCCGGGACAAGCGTAACGCTGGTCATTCCGGCCGTTCATGCAGATGAATGGCAGCGTGTGGAGGGGGATATGCCTTGAAGTCGTACCTGCGAATGCGTTATATGGTCCTGCTGCTGATTCCGTTGCTTTTTCTGGGTTATGTCGTTTATCAGTGGTCCAAGGAAGAACCTGGAACCAAGAAGATCATCGTCGGCGTAAAGGCGCTGGACGAGAATGAATTCTGGCGGGTGCTGATTGAAGGGGTGAACACGGCTTCCCGGGAATTCGGCGTGGACGTCTCGGTGGTCGGACCGTCTCAGGAAATTGAGGTTGACTTGCAGATTCAATTGTTGGAGGAAGCCGTCAAGCAGAAGCCGGATGCGATCGTTTTGGCCGCGGGTGATTATAATCGCCTGGTTCCCGTAGCAGAGTCGATTCGTAAGGCCGGCATCCCGCTCATTATGATTGATTCCGCCGTGAATGGCGATTACGCGCAGAGCTTGATCGCGACCGACAATGTGAAAGCGGGACAGAAGGCCGGCAAGGAGCTTTCGTCACGCCTGCCGGAACATGCCAAGGTCGCTATCATCAGTTTCGTGCAGGGCACCTCGACGCAGATCGAGAGGGAGCAAGGGGTTCGAAGCATTCTGAAGCAGCGCGGCGGCACGGAAATCGTAGGCACCTACTACAGCGAAGGCAAGGAGGAGAGGGCGTACGAAATCACGAAAAAGCTCCTGCTTGAGAGGCCTGACCTGAATGGAATCGTCGGACTGAATGAGCCTTCTACGGTGGGGGCCGGCAGAGCGATTCGGGAACTGGGGCTGGTGGGCAAGGTCAAGCTGGTCGGATTCGACAGCTCGGTGAAGGAAGTCAAGCTGCTTGAAGAGGGAGTCTTGCAATCCACGATCGTTCAGAAGCCCTTCAACATCGGTTATTTGGGCATCAAAACAGCCGTATCCATTATCGAGGGCGACAAGATGCCCCGGCATATATACACCGATTCCGTTATCATCAATAAGGACAATATGTATACCGAGGAGAACCAGAAGCTGCTCTTTCCCTTTGTGGAGGAGTAGCTTCTTCTCTTTTGGATTTCTGTGGCGGATCATAGATTATTCAACATCAATCAGAGAATATTCCATTCCTTCGCGGGGAAGCGGTTTGTACAATGATTCATAAAAGGTGCCAGCTAGAGAGGTGAGGGACGTTGAGCGAATGGCTGATACAGATGGAAGGAATCATGAAGGAATTTCCGGGTGTGCTCGCATTAAATGACTGCCGATTCGACCTGCGGGCCGGTGAAGTCCATGCCCTTATGGGTGAAAACGGAGCGGGCAAATCAACCCTGATGAAAATCCTGACCGGCGTTTATCAGAAGGATGCAGGGACGATCGAACTCAAAGGGCAGCCCGTTGAGCTATCGAACCCGAAAGCGGCTCAGGACGTTGGAATCAGCATGATTCATCAGGAGCTGAATCTGGCCCCTGACCTGACAGTCGCCCAGAATATCTTCATCGGGCGGGAGCCGCGGCGAAAGCTTCGATTGTTTCTGGACGACCGGGCGCTGCACCGGCAGGTAAAGGAACTGTTCGAACGGATGGGCCTGGACATGGACCCCTCCATCAAGGTTTCGGAATTAACGGTTGCCAAGCAGCAGATGGTGGAGATCGCCAAGGCATTATCCTACAACGCCGATGTGCTGGTCATGGATGAGCCGACAGCGGCTTTGAGCGAAACGGAGATTGAGGATTTGTTCCGCATCATACGGCAGCTTCGCGAGAGCGGAGTTGGAATCGTTTACATTTCCCACCGGATGGACGAGATCAAGCGAATCACGGATCGCATTACAGTGATGCGAGACGGGCAGTACATCGATACGGTATCCACGGCTGAAGTCACGACCCAGGACATTATCTCGAAGATGGTCGGTCGGCAAATTTACGAGACCTCGAAGCCGGAGAGGACGGCTGGTGAGCGCGAGACGGTATTGGAGGTTATAGGGCTGAATCAAGGAAGAACCTTAAAGGACATTAACCTGACTCTGAAAAAGGGAGAAATTCTTGGCATTGCAGGCCTCGTGGGCGCGGGACGGACCGAGCTAGCCCGGGCCATCTTCGGCGCCGACCGCATCCAATCCGGCGAGATCCGCGTGCATGGCCGCAAGGTAACGATCAAGGGACCGCACGATGCGGTGCGGCAAGGGATCGGCTATCTATCCGAGGATCGCAAGCGCTATGGATGCGTTGTCGATCTCGACGTGAAGAGCAATGTGGCTATCGCCTCATACGGCAGCTTCCTCCGTCCCGGCGGCTGGATGAATACGGCGAGGATTCGCGAGCAGGCGGAGGATATGGTGTCGCGATTGAAGGTCAAAACACCGCATGTCGATCAGGAAGTCAAGTTCCTCTCCGGGGGCAATCAACAGAAAGTCGTTATTGGCAAATGGCTGACGAGGGATTGCGACATCCTGATCTTCGACGAGCCGACGCGAGGAATCGACGTTGGGGCCAAGAGCGAAATCTACCGATTGCTGAACGATCTTGCAGCACAGGGCAAGTCGATCATCATGATTTCGTCGGAGCTGCCGGAAATTCTTCGGATGAGCCACCGGATTCTCGTCATGTGCGAAGGCCGGATAACGGGCGAGCTGGATCATGAAGAGGCTTCCCAAGAAAGCATTATGCATCTGGCTACAGCGAGGATGTTGTAAGACGCCGTCGCCGTCATCTATTCACGTCAGGAGGAACAAGCAGATGAACATTCAAATCAAATCGGGCGCACTCCAGCAAGTGCTGGCTCTTGCCAGCTTGGTCGTGCTCGTCCTATTCTTTACGTTCTCGTCCAGCAATTTCTTTCAGTTCTCCAACATCGTGGGCATTCTTCTTTCCACGGCGGTAATCGGCGTGCTCGCTTTGGGATCCACCTTTGTCATTATTACCGGCGGCATTGATCTGTCCGTCGGGACGGTCATGACACTGAGCGGCGTTATGACCGGAGTCTGCATCACCTTCTGGGGATTGCCGGTACCCGTCGGCATTCTTGGCGGCATCTTGACTGGCGCCCTGTGCGGACTTCTGTCCGGGACGGCGGTGTCGAAAATGAAGATTCCGCCTTTTATTGCAACGCTGGCGATGATGATGATCGCCAAAGGTCTCGCGCTCATCATCTCCGGGGCCAAACCGGTCTATTTCAACGATGCCGAAAGCTTTGCCGAGGTGTCCCAGGGCAGTGTGCTGGGCTGGCTGGTACCGGGGCTCGATATTCCCAATGCGGTCGTCATTTTCTTCATTGCGGCGATCCTCGGCTATCTCATCTTATCGAAGACCATCATCGGCCGGTATAACTTTGCGCTGGGCAGCAACGAAGAGGCGACCCGATTGTCCGGCGTCAACGTGGGCTTCTGGAAAATCGTGATCTACACCTTAACCGGCGCATTCACCGGTTTGGCGGGCGTCATGATGGCGTCGAGGCTGAACTCGGCCAATCCGGCACTGGGTGCCGGGTACGAGCTGGAAGCCATCGCGGCGGTCGTGATCGGGGGAACTTCGCTCAGCGGAGGGAAGGGTACCATTATCGGAACGGTGATCGGGGCGTTGATCATGAGCGTGCTGACGAACGGATTGCGCATTCTGTCCGTGCCGCAGGAATGGCAAACCGTTGTTGTAGGGTTCGTTATTATACTCGCCGTGTATGCGGATATTTTGCGCAGACGCAAAGCGTAAGCCCTTACTAGTACTGGCTGCTGGGTATTAATTTACCGTAGGTTGGTTTGATCTCGATAGAAGCTTCCATAACGGAAGATCTATAGCTGTACCAATATGTCTAAACAAGGGGAGATTGCATTATGAAAAAGCTTTCCGTATTAGCGCTGATTCTTTTGCTGACTGCAAGCATGCTGGCGGCTTGCGGTTCATCGGGCAATAACGCTGCCGGAGGTACCGACAGTCCAGGCGAGGGCGGATCCGGTTCAGGAGCCGGTTCTGCAGCCGAAGGAGAGATCTACATCCCGATCATTTCCAAGGGCTTTCAGCACCAGTTTTGGCAGGCGGTGAAATCCGGTGCCGAGCAAGCAGGGGAAGAGCTTGGCGTGCGGATTACCTTTGAAGGTCCGGAAACGGAATCCCAGGTGGATAAACAGATCGAAATGCTGCAGGCCGCGCTCGACAAGAAACCAAGCGCGATCGGCTTTGCCGCATTGGATAGCCAGGCCTCCATACCTTATCTGAAAAAAGCCCAGGAAAACAACATCCCGGTCATCGCCTTCGATTCGGGCGTGGAAAGCGACATTCCGGTAACAACGGCTTCAACGGACAATATGGCTGCATCCGCGCTCGCGGCGGACAAAATGGCGGAGCTCATCGGGAATGAAGGCAAAATCGCCATGGTGGTCCATGACCAGACCAGCGTAACCGGGGTCAGCCGCCGCGACGGCTTCAAGAAACAGATCGAAGAGAAGTATCCGAATATCGAGATCGTGGACATCCAATATGGCGGCGGGGATCACCTGAAATCGACGGACCTGGCCAAAGCGATGATGCAGGCGCATCCGGATTTAAAAGGGATATTCGGCGCGAATGAAGGCTCCGCCGTCGGCGTCATCAATGCGGTGACGGAGATGAAGAAGGAAGGCCAAATCATCGTGGTCGGATTCGATTCCGGAAAAGCGCAGATCGACGCGATCAAGAACGGAACGATGGCGGGAGCCATCACGCAAAATCCGGTCGGCATCGGATATGAGACGGTAAAAGCCGCCGTGGCGGCCATCAAAGGAGAGAAGGTCGAACCGCAGATTGATACGGGATTCTACTGGTACGACAAAAACAATATCGATAGCGACGAAATCAAAGCCGTGATCTATGAATAAATGAAATGAAGGGGAGCCCCGTACGGGGCTCCCCTTAACGCGGCATCCGCTTACGCAGATGCCACCTCCATATTCTGAATCAATTCGTTCAGCCTCCTTTCCGATCATTTGGTCCAGCCGGACATCTATATTAAACCACGGCCGGCGGCAGGACTGAAGTGAATAAACAAGCTTAATTGTTTTTTACCAGGAAGTCCGGTCGTGAAGATGCAGGGTTTAGGTTAATGGATCTTCCCCTCATCCCAAATCCGCTTCCATATGTCTTGAGCGGTTTCTTCGGGAGTTAAATCGGAAGTGTCCAACCAGAGGCCGATTCTTGGCGTTTCGTCGGTTAACCGCCGGTTCAGCTCATGAATGCTCCAGACTCCGTAGCCTTTTTTGCCTCGATTCTGCTCCCGGTCACGGATGGTATCCTCGGAAGGATTGAGGACAACAACGAACACGGGAACGCCTGTTAACATAGCGGTCATTTCTTGCAGCGCCGGGCCGAGAATGACGTCCTGCAGTACGACATGAAAACCGGCCTCGGCATAAGCTTTGGCAGCGGAGGCGGATAAACTGTAGCGCAAGGCAAGCTGCCGCTTCGCTTCTTCGGAAGCATCCGGAAGCATTTCTTCCCTGCCCCTGGCCATCATTTTCCGAAACGAGTCACCCCGCAAATGGACTCCGCGATCAAACTTCTCGGCCAGCAGCTGGGCTACGGTCGACTTGCCTGAAGCCATGACGCCGGTGACAACGATAACGGCAGGTTGACGTAAATAGGACATCATGTTACCTCCGGTTCTGTGGATTTCAAATGAAGGGGAGCCCTGTACGGGGCTCCCCTAAACGTGACACCCGCTTACGCGGATGCCACCTCCATATTCTGAATCAATTCGTTCAGCCTCCTTTCCGATCATTTTGTCCGGCCTGACAACTATATTAAACCACAGCCGAAGACTGGACTACAGTGAACAAACAGGCTTAATTGTTTTTTACCAGCATCGAGACGAGAGATTCGTTAATAAACGAAAACCTGAAAACCCTTGTCCCTCCTTATTACTTACTTCCACGTAAGTATCTCACTTATAAGTACGTACTTCCGTAAAGTAAACTGTCTACTCTACAATGATCGTGTAGTTATTAACCAATACACTCATAAGGAGAGATTGATAATATGGAACTTCAATTGGCATTGGATTTGGTGAATATTCCGGAAGCAAAAGAAGTGGTGGCAGAGGTAGCGGAGTTTATCGATATCGTGGAGATCGGCACGCCGGTTGTTATTAACGAAGGGCTTCATGCCGTCAAAGCGATTAAAGAGGCGTTCCCGCATCTGCGCGTGCTGGCCGACCTTAAAATTATGGATGCCGGGGGTTATGAAGTGATGAAAGCATCCGAAGCCGGCGCGGATATCATTACGGTGCTTGGCGTATCCGACGATTCCACGATCAAAGGCGCGGTAGCGGAAGCCCTCAAGCAAGGCAAGCAAGTGATGGTGGATATGATCAATGTAAAGGACATTGAAGGCAGGGCGCGGGAGATCGATGCTTTCGGCGTGGATTACATCTGCGTTCATTCCGGCTACGACCACCAGGCGGAAGGCAAAAACTCATTCGAGGAATTGGCAGCGATCAAACGTGTCGTGAAACAAGCCAAAACTGCCGTTGCGGGCGGAATCAAAATGGAGACGCTCCCCGAGGTGATTCAGGCGAAACCCGATCTCGTCATCGTCGGCGGCGGAATTACAAGCCAAACCGACAAGAAGGCCACAGCGGCTCAAATGAACGAGCTTGTGAAGCAGGCATAAGTTGCCATGAGTCATAACATCTTTCAACATGCATCCGTCATTGCCAAGGAGTTATCGGAATCCGTACAGCAGGTGGATGCTGGCCAGATCGAGGAATTGATTGAACGGATCGTGCAATCCGATGCCGTCTTCTTGGCAGGGGGAGGCAGATCCGGCCTGATGATCCGGGCTTTTGCCATGCGGTTAATGCAGATGGGATTTAAGGTTCATATCGTCGGCGATACGGTAACACCGGCCATCGGAGCGAATGACCTGCTTCTTATCGGTTCAGGCTCCGGCGAAACGCAAGGATTGGTATCCATGGCTCGGAAAGCCAAAGGGATCGGGTCCGCGGTTGCGGTCGTAACCGTGAGACCGGAATCGAGTATCGGCAAGCTTTCGGATGCGATGGTCCAGCTTCCGGGAACAACGAAGGAGCAGAATCAGGATATCCTCGTCACCGTTCAACCGATGGCTTCATTATTTGAGCAAAGCATGCTGATCGTGCTCGATGCGATTATCCTGAGATTGATGGAAAAAAGCAAGCTTCGCTCAGACCAAATGTTTAGCCTGCATGCCAATTTGGAATAAGAAGAAACGGTGACGATGATACGTTTGCCGCTTTGATGATATCCCCGCAACCGTTGTATACTATAGGGAAGAAGGGGTGATGCATTATGGCAAACGAGGTCAAGCAGCGAATTAATCTGAAGGAAATAAACTGCCATAAGGAGTTAACCCTGGCGGTCATCGGCGGCAAATGGAAACTGATCATCCTCTGGCATCTAGGTTTGGAGGGCGTGAAACGCTTCGGTGAACTGAACCGAATGATTCCCCACATCACGCAAAAAATGCTGACCAATCAGCTTCGTGAATTGGAGGAAGACCAGCTGGTCCACCGCATGGTTTACCCTGAGGTTCCCCCTCGGGTGGAATATTCGCTTACTCCCTACGGGGAGAGTTTGATGCCGATTTTGAAATTGATGTACGATTGGGGAAAAGATTACGGCGAACAAGTCATCTGGAAAGACGGCGAGTTGCCTGAGAATAAAGACGATGTACAGGCAGCGGAACAAGCGGTCGCCCAAAAGCTGTAATTTTTCTCGAACCTGCATGCGAATGCAAGTAGGAAAAACCCTCCTTAAATTTTAAGGGGGGTTTTCGAGCGTGATGATGCTGCATTCTGAAGAATTGAAAAAAGGCGAACCAGCAGGTTCGCCTCCGCTCGGTTGAGCTTCCTTAATCGATGTCATTATTGCTGGCTTTCAAGGTGTTCAGCGAGTTGATCAAAAGTACCGCCAAATCCTTGTTTCACCATTGGAGCCATTTCATCAAACGCTGCCAGTTCTTCGGCAGTCGCGTTTACAGGGCCTCCCTGCATGGTAAGCGTAGTTTTTCCGTCGATTTCTTCAAATGTGATGATATTCATAATTTCAAGCGGCCAGTTTGCGTTAAAAGGTGCACGTATCGTGTTCCCTTCCTCATCTGAGAATGATTGAACGAATACCAGCTTCTCAGGTTCGATAACTTCCTGATATACAAATTTACCCCACATGGCTTGACTGCCGTCCGGAGACTTCTGACAGCCTAGAAACATGCCTCCGGGACGTACATCCATTTTGATAACGTCTAAGGAAAACCCTTGAGGACCCCACCATTTGCCGAAGTATTCAGGGTCGGTCCAAACTTTAAAAACCAGTTCCCGGGGGGCATTGAAAACTCGTGACAGAAGTAAGCCTTGTTTGCTTTGCTCGGTCATTTGAATTCCTCCTAAGAAGAAGGGTAGCGACAGCTACCTTTTCTTTTGCATTTTTTCTAAATAATCCTCAAGTTGATCGAAGCGCTTTTCCCAAATACTGCGGAACGAGTCCAACCATTCGTCCATTTCTTGAAGCGGTTCAGGGCGTAGTTTATAAATTCGTCGATTAGCCTCCGCTTGAACTTCTACCAGTCCAGCTTCATGTAATATTTTTAAATGTTTGGAAGTCTGAGGTTGCCGGATTTGAAGACATTCGGCAATCTGATTGACGGTTAAAGGACCTTCTCGTAACAGTTCGACCATCTGTAATCGGTTAGGTTCGGCTAGCGCGTTCAACGTTGTCTGTTTCATGGGACCTTACCCCCGATCTGGTTATTACAACGAACTTGATGCTTGAACTAATAATTCGGATAGCTGTTCATAGTCAGGAGTATCGTCTTTTCGAATTTTGAGCCATTTCCGTTCGGGTGGACCATCGAAAGCTGGGGGGACTTCTAAATTGGTTGTATTCATGATCATAAAGGCGATTGCATCTTTGGATGGCGAAATCACGGCTGCATAGTGTCCGTTTTTGAGAAAATGCGGTTTTTTGTACTGAATCCGTTCCTCTACCTCCGGAATGGCTTCATGGACCATGATTCGAAGTTTTTTGCCAACTTCTGCTTGCCAAGGCAAACTCAGGTTTTCTATGAACGAAATTACGTCTTGGCTCATAACGTATCCTCCTTATTTGTAAAGATTAACCAATGACTGATTATAATATACCATTATGAGAATATTCTTGTAAAGGAATATTATGAAATTGATTACCGGAGATTGGAGATTTTTTCTGCTTGTAGAAATGTTTTTAAACGTGAAGGATTGACAATTTAATGGAGGGGATATATCATCATACCATAAATCGTAATTATTACGATTAAGGAATGGAGGAAGTTCATTTGATGAATTACAACAATAGAATTCCGGTTACTGTTCTTAGCGGTTACCTCGGTTCAGGCAAAACGACGGTCCTGAATCATGTGCTTCATAATCGCGAAGGATTGAAGGTAGCGGTCATCGTGAACGACATGAGCGAAGTGAACATCGATGCGGATTTGGTGAGAGGGGAAGGAAGCCTGTCACGAACGGATGAGAAGCTGGTCGAAATGTCCAATGGCTGCATCTGCTGCACGCTCCGGGAAGATTTGGTGCAGGAAGTTCAGAAGCTGGCTCAAGAGAATCGTTTTGATTACATACTGATCGAATCGACGGGAATCAGCGAGCCCGTGCCCGTTGCGCAGACCTTTGTTTACCCGGATGAGGTGTCCGGCGTACAGCTGTCCGATCTCGCCCGGCTGGATTGCATGGTAACGGTGGTGGACGCGAACCGATTCTGGAAGGATTTCTCTTCGGGGCAAAGCCTGCTTGATCGGAAGGAGGCGCTGGGCGAAGAGGATACGCGGGAAGTGGTGGATTTGTTAATCGACCAGGTAGAGACTTGCGATGTGCTGCTGTTGAACAAATGCGATTTGGTAAGCGAGGACGAATTGGCCAAGGTAGAGGGCATACTGCGAAAACTTCAGCCAAGCGCCAAAATCATCCGTACCGTAAAAGGGCAAGTGGCACCTGCGGAAATTCTGAATACCGGCTTATTCGATTTTGAAAAAGCCAGTCAGTCCCCCGGCTGGATCCAGGAGCTTCAGAAGGAGGAGCACGTGCCGGAAACGGATGAATACGGCATCAGCTCTTTTGTCTATCGGAGAAGAAGACCGTTTCATCCGGAGCGACTGGCGGCATTCATGGGTGATTGGCCGGAAGAAGTCGTACGTGCGAAAGGGATCGCTTGGCTGGCCGTACGCGAGGATGTGGCGGCAAGTGTAAGCCAGGCCGGGCCTTCGATTCAGTTCGGGCCTGCAGGATACTGGGTCGCGGCTTTAACCGAGCAGGAGCAGCAGGAGCTGTTACGAAGTGAGCCGGATGTGCGAAGAAAATGGGATAACGTCTGGGGAGATCGGATGACCGAACTCGTCATGATCGGTATTGGGATGGAACAGGAACAAATCGAGCGGGAGCTGGACGAGTGTTTGTTGACCGACCGGGAAATGCAGCTGGACTGGTCAACGTTTCACAATCCGCTGCCATGGATGGCCATCGAAGAGCTATCGCTATAAGGATGTTTATCTGTTCGATCCGGTTATGGAATGCGGTAATAGTATTAAAAAAGCCAACTCGTCTAAACGAGTTGGCTTCTTCATTCGGATTATAATCTGTTTCATTATTTGTGGATCAGTTGGCCAGCATAGGCCTGCACGTTTAGCGGAGCTGTCAGATATTTTGGAGCTTTAGCCACAAACGCCTGAAAATGGCTGCTCGCATTGTGGAGCCCCACAGCTTCCTGGTCTTTCCACTGTTCAACCATGAGATACGTGTTATCCTGCTCCGTATCTTTGAGCAGCTTATAAGATTCATTTCCTTGTTCCGCACGGGATGCTTCAATAAGCTCTTTTACGGATTCCAGAAATTCTGTCTCATGTTCGCTGTTAACTTTCATTTCTGCATGAATAATAATCATCGTTGTGCCCTCACTTCCACTCTGCAATACGATCAATAGGAAGACGAGTCGTCAAACGCGCTTCTTTGGCAGCTTTACCTACCGAGATGAGCATGACCGGCACATAACGTTCCTTCTCCATGCCAAATGCTTCTGCAATTCGGGATTTGTCGTATCCGCCGATAGGGTTCGTGTCATATCCACGGGCACGGGCAGCAAGCATAAGCTGCATGGAAACCAAGCCGCTATCTATAAGGATCATTTCACGGAAAGCCTGTGCCGGAATACGTGCGAACAGATCGGTATAGTTTGCCATCATCTGATCTTTTATCTCTTGCGGCAGATAACCGCGTTCTACAGCAGTGCCCATAATTTCATCTGCATTGTCGAATGCGTTCATATCTCCAAATACCGCAATGACTGCCGAAGAAGTTGAAACTTGTGTTTTGTTCCCTGGTGCAAGCTCTTCAAGCGTCGCTTTTCCTTCCGGGCTATCAACGACAAGAAATCTCCAAGGCTGAAGATTAACGGATGACGGAGCCAAAGTCGCTTCTTCCAAAATTTCAGTCATCTCTTCACGGCTGATTTTGACCGATGGGTCGTATACTCGCACAGAGCGGCGGGAAGTAATAATTTCTTTATAATCATTGTTTAGGGTCGTTACAGACATGGTATTCTCTCCTTTAGTCTCTATAAGTTAATCAGTTTTGCTTGGGTGTTTCATCTGTTGAATCTGGCTGTTCAATTTCTGTAAAGCATGAACAAGCGCAAGTCGTTCTGATTCCGTGAGGTCTGCCTGCAGTTCCTCCATAAATCGATCTTTCTCCGCCTTAAACGCTGCGACTTTACTTTTGCCCACTTCAGTTAGCTGAACCAACGTAATCCGGTTGTCATTCTCGCATCTCGTCCGCAGAAGCAATCCTTCCGCTTCCAGCTGTTGAACATGACGGGTCACCGCAGCCGGATCGATAGACACTGCCTTCTGGAGATCCGACTGGCTAATTTCGCCGCCGGTCAGTTTGCAGAGGAGTTCCAGCCGATTGGGACTAACGCCGGCACATCGTTCAAACCGAGTCGCAATGTGCTTATTCAGATGCATGAGCAAGTACAGCAGGTCTTGTGTATGGCATGTAGAGATGATAAAGACCTCCTTCAATTCATTGACTCATCAATGGTTGATGGGTCAATCATATAGGTTTATTTTCTGAAAATCAAGTCTTTTGTATAAAAAGCGAATCGAGTCCATAGTTCCTTCAGATAATCTGAATCCTGGGAGAGCCCGAGAATTCTGAATCGCATTTGATGTATAATAGGTGTAAGATTCCTAATTCATAGAATGAATGAAAGATTCGTTTTCATTGAGAATGTAATGCTGACGCATGAACAACATAAATCAGGAGGACAAGATTATGGCAAAAGCAAAAGTTCCAAAGCGACCCACCAGGGATGAGTTTGTACTGGAAGAGCTCGGAAATCAGCTTACGGAAGCTTATCAGGAGGAATCGGTCATCGTACTGACGGTCTGGGGATGGGAAGAGGCGGTCCGCGGACAAATCGATCAAATGGACTCCCGTACAGGGAAGGTGCATATGAAACAGAACGGCGTCATTACGAAGGTTCCTTTTATGGATATTATGGAAGTGAATTATCCCAGGGACTAATCATAAGCAAACCGAGAAAAAGGAGATCCCTGAGGATCTCCTTTTCTTTTTTTCATATCCCTGCATGCATTCAATGTCACTGCACCACGCCGCTGAGCAAGTCCTCCCACTCCTGCACAATGCGCGTTTTTTCCAGACGATGGCCGATTAACGTAAGATAGCCTCGCTGCAGCTTCAGCGTACTGGGCTCGATGGCAAGCTGTGAGCCTGCCCATTGAACCAGGGAAGGACCCGTGGAAAGCTGAATATATCCTTTGGCCCGCAGCAGGCCGGAACCGCGTGCGGCGAGAAAGGTTTCGACGAGGCTGATCTCAAGCGGGAAAGGGGTCGGAGCCGATAGAGTCAAGGTATCGAGGCCGGTATAGGAATGGCTGCCTTCCCCGGCCTCTTCTCCGTGAACATGGCGATGCTCATTATGAGTGAGAGCTCCTTCATGGTTGCGGCGCACCAGCTTGCTCCGATCTTCTTCGCTGGTCCAAGGGCTGCCTTGCAGGCGATCCGCAGGACTCCCTTGCCGGTTTGAAGAATGAGATGAATGGCTATGATTCTCCGTTGGCTCTAGCTGAAGGGCCGCAAACATTTCATGCTCATCCAAACGGCTGTAGTCGGTTACGGACAGGCTTGCCGATGTATTGATTTTTCTAATGGAGGTAATGACTTTATGGATCTGTTTCTCTTCGCATTCTCCCGCCTTGTTCAAGATGATCCAGTCCGCGAAGCTGATTTGTCCCCGCAGGGTACGGACCAGCTCTCGACTGGATGCAAAGAAGCTGTTGTACTCGAGAAATTTGCTGCAGTCGGCCAAGGCGATTTTGCCCCGGATCGATATTTGATCCACCAGTGACGGATCCTGCAAATCCTCAAGAATCTGTTCAGGATTCGCCACTCCGGTCGTCTCGATGAAAACGAGGTCGGGCTTCCGGTCTAACAGGCTTTTCAAGGCTTTCCCCAGCTCGTCTCGTTTGGTGCAGCAGATGCAGCCGTCAAGCAGCTTCTCGATCGGAAGATTAGGCATTTCACCGGACAGGATATCGCCATCCACGTCCTGTTCGCCCATCTCATTCATCAGGACGGCGGTCCTCCATTGCCGTTTGGCGGCATACGCCAGCAGCCTGAGCAGCAGCGTGGTTTTGCCGCTCCCCAAAAATCCGCTAATCAGCACGACGGGTATCTTGTTCATTTATTGATTTCCTCCTTGGTCTCGATATCATTCGAATACAGTTCATCAAAATCTGCGACAGAGTCCGCATTCGTGAAAATGTAAGGGGATGACGGCTGCTCGATCGGCTGAATCCGTTCCGTTTGAATCTGCAGCGATTCCTTACCGTCCACGGTGGTGACCTGGATCGTGCCATCGATCTGAACCCACGAGTCATTCGCGAACGACGAAGCATTCGCGGCGCGCACCATGACCCCGAACGGGACGGCGTCAGCCGTGCAGCACATCACGAGGAAGCGGCTGACGGCAAAGGTGTCTTCGTTCATATGTCCATCGCGGAAAACAAATCCTTGGACGGTGATGGCCTTTCCTTGAAAATGCTGTTTGTACATATCCATGGCCCCAACGGTCTCCGAGAAAATGTCCGGCTCCACTCGGATGACGGGTAAGGTATATAAGCGCTTGGCCAGCTCCGCGAATTCCACGCTGTAGATGTCTTTGGGAACAAAACGCTCGTTCAGTGCGATGTCCTCCGCTGCCGCCAGGTCATCATTCGTTCCATGCTTCTCCATGCCCGAAACGGCGGGAGCATTCCGCTCCTCGGTTTTACGGCGAACATCGGGGTTCGGATAGGTGTAGATCATGCCTTTTTTGGCCGCCATATCGCTGCCGAGGGCTTGGTCCGGCAGGAGCAGGCCGAACAGCAGCGGCACCGTGAATAACCCGTAAACCGATATGTTTTTGATCAGTCCGCTGGGCAGGGGGTGCTCGCAATCGCACACCTCGCCGGAAGCTCCCGCAATGGCGTGCCACAGCATGCCGAAAGCTATGAACAACAGCGGCACGGGACAGAGCAGAAGCAGGGTCTGCATATGGGGAGCCAAGTAATAGTCCAGTGAATTTGATGCGTTCAGATGCATGATATAGGCGGCCAGAGCTGCGATAAGCAGCGATCGCAGTATATAGTGGCTTCGCAGGCTCAGACTGGGCTTCACGTCCCGAACACCTCCAATCTCAAGTGGATATCCGAAGGCATAACAGCCTGAAGGTGCCGTTATTCCAACCGTTTTGTGTATTGCCACTCCAGTTTGTTTACTACACCTAACCGCCGAATAGCGCGTTGACGGCTACAGAGCCGGTAAAGACAAGCGTAATCACCAGCAGGCTTAAACCGATCACGAATTTGGTCCTGAAGGTAGCCGATAGCATGAGCAGGCTTTTGAAATCCAGCATCGGGCCGAGGACCAGGAAGGAAACCAGCGGGCCGACGGTAAAGGTGTGCGTGAATGCCGATGCCACGAAGGCGTCCGAAGTTGAGCAGAGGGACAGGATGAAGGCAAAGCCCATCATGAACAGATAGGAGGCGGCAGGACCGTTCCCCAGAGCCAGCAGCTCCTCCCTCGGAATGAAGGATTGGATGCAGGCCGTCAGGAAAGCGCCCAGGACTAAATATTTGCACATCTCGATCAGCTCGTCTCCGGCGTGGACAAACATGCTTCTCCAGGTTTTGGGATGCTCATGCAGCAAACGTTCCCCCTTGCGGGAGCCCTGTTCGGCGAACTCTTGAAAGGAACGCTTCAGGGGGCTGCTTCTTGAAAAAACATAAACGAGCAAACCCGTCGTCACCGCGACTGCAAAAGCCAGTCCCATTCGTCCGATCGTCACTTCGGGATGCGAACGGAAGGCCATGATCGTTGATGCGAATACAATGGGATTCAGAATAGGACCGCTGAGGATAAAGGTGACGGCGATATAGGCGGGCATACCCTTCAGCATCAACCTGCGAACGACCGGGATCATCCCGCATTCGCAGATGGGAAACAGGATGCCGAGCATGGAAGCGAACAGGACGCCAACCACGGGATTCTTCGGCGTTAGACGCCGCACCCATTGCTCTTGTACGAACAGCTGCAGAAGGGACGACAGCAGCACGCCAAGCAGAATAAAAGGAAGTGCCTCAAGGAAGATGCCCGTGAAGACGGTTTTAATCTGCTGTAGGTCTTGGCTGGATATGGGGTTTAAGTCCTTCTGCAGCCATATCGTCAAGACCGGAATCACGAACACAAGAGGAAGTATAAAGGGCAGCATTTTGAAGATCGCCGGATATCTCATCAAGACCTCCTGGAGCGAATTGTTCTTAGGACATTCTATGCTTGTACTTTCGGCAACATACGTGATTTCAGGCAATAAATCAAAAACCTTACGATTAAAGAGCAGCCGCATAGCCGGTGGCGCGAAGTCCAAAGTCGTGATATATTAAAAAAAGTTATCCATGTGTTACTGGCGTAGCTTGGGTTACCAAGAGGGAGCACATGGGATCATATGCCGTACGCCTGGGCAAGAGGTAAGGAGACGTTCGAGTCGCCTTGCCTCTTTATGTTTTTTAATACAATGGCGAAGGAGCGGATTAGCATGAGTAAGGAACCCGTAATTTTGGATGGGAAAAAGGTATCCGATGATATCAAGGCAAAGCTGGCGGTGAAGGTACAAGAATTGAAACAGCAAGGGGTAACCCCTTGTCTGGCAACGATTCTGGTTGGCGATGATCCTGCTTCGGCGACCTATGTACGGATGAAGGGAAATGCGTCCGAGCGGCTTGGCATCTTATCCAAGAAAGTAGTGCTAGAGACATCGACAACGACGGAGGAGCTGATCGCCGCGATTCAAGCACTGAACGAGGATCCGAACGTCCACGGTATTCTGCTTCAGCACCCGGTACCGCACCATATCGATGAGCGGGCGGCTTTTGATGCCATCGACATGAAAAAAGACGTGGATGGAGTAACCACGCTCGGGTTCTCGCAAAATGCGTTTGGTTTCGCCGATTACCCGTCATGCACGCCGGCGGCGATTATCGCGATTATGGACTATTACAGCCTGCCGATCGAAGGGAAGCATGCGGTGGTGGTCGGACGCAGTCCGATTTTGGGCAAGCCGGTATCGATGATGCTGCTCAATCGCAACGCCACGGTTACGATCTGCCATTCGAGAACGAAGAACCTTGGGGAGATTGTGTCCCAAGCGGATATTGTGGTTGCGGCCGTAGGCAAGCCAAATTTCATTCAAGGGGACTGGATCAAGCCGGGTGCCGTCGTGTTGGACGCCGGTTACAATAAAGGAAATGTCGGGGACTGCGATTACGAAGCCTGCGCCAAGGCGGCATCCGCAATCACGCCGGTACCGGCGGGCGTCGGCCCCGTGACGATAGCGACATTGCTGAAGCATACCGTCGAATCGGCCGAGCGAACCGTCCAAGCCTAAGGGAATGCACATGACTACTTGCATGTGAAGTAAGGCTGCACCCATGAATCATCCCCTTCGAATCCTTCATTTCATGCCAGAGCCTGGAACATAGAAGCCAATATGGACCATGCAATGCTAGGCTTGGAGCCCGCATTTCACGGACCCCTGGACGTCATGGTATAGTTAGGAATAAGAGAAATACGAAGGGGAGAGATTCATGTTTATACGAATCATGGCCTGTTGTGCGGGACAACAGGGAGCTCCAGAGAATGATCCGTTCGATGCAGCGCTGCTAACGGCTCCGGAGATCTTGGCATGAAGAACACGATCGCCGATATTGCCCACAAAGCCGGAGTTGCCAAAAGCACGGTCTCCCGTTTCTTGAACGGAGGATCCGTCAGTCATGCGACACGCCGCAAGATTGAGCAGGTTATTCAGGAAACCGGCTATATCCCGAATTCTTTTGCGCAAAGCCTGAAAGCGAAAAAAACGAGCATGATCGGCACCATTATGCCGCGTCTGGACTCCTTCTCCGCATCGCAGACTGTCGCCGGCATGGACGAAGAATTAAGAAAACACGGATATCAGCTACTGATCATCAACGCAAGCCAGGATTTATCCAGGGAGATCGAAGCGCTGTATGATCTCGCCAGACAAAAAATCTCAGGCATTATTCTGTTCGCCACGCAGGTGACGGAAACCCATCTTGCCGCGATTCAAGAGATCGGCATTCCGGTCATTCTGCTCGGACAACAGCATGACCATGTCCACAGCATGATCTATAACGATTATGCCGCAGGTTATGACATGGGCCGGTACGTGCTGTCGATGGGACATCGTCAAATTGCCTATATCGGGGTGACGGAAAAGGACGTAGCCGTCGGAGTCAAGCGGAAGGAAGGGTTCCTCAAAGCGGTAAGCGAGTATGAAGAGGCGGAAGCGGTTCTCTATGAGAGTGGATTCAAGATGTCGGATGGTGTGAAGACGGCATGCTCCATGTTTGAGTTGAACCGAACGTTGCCGACGGCCGTGGTCTGCGCCACGGACAACATTGCGCTGGGCGTGATGAAAGCGGCGCACATGAAAGGCATCCCTATTCCCGACCGAGTTTCCGTTACCGGATTTGGCGGATACGACGTAACCGAGGTGATTCATCCCGGGTTAACAACGGTGAAATATGGATATTTCCAAGCGGGCCACCTCGCGGCACAGCATATTATGAAGCTGGTCAACGACGAGCCGGTGGATTTCCTGACGGTCATGAATTGCGAGATGATTCATCGGGAAAGCGTTGACAATCTGAATTAGGTATTTTATACTTCAAATAACGGAACCGGTTCCAATCCGAGTGCTTGCTTGGTATTGGAACTGAGTTCATTATTTTTACCTTTGATTGGAACCGGTTCCACTGCAGTTGAGTTTATTTGTGTGCACGCGTTAGCATGATCTGTTTGATTTTTCAGCAAGACCATTTATAAGGAGAAGAGATATGGACAGAGAACTGAAATACCGACGCCTGGATCAGGCTTCTCCCGAAGAGCTTTCCTCCTTAAGGAAGAAAGTGCGATTAAGCGAATGGAGGCAGAAATTTCACGTACAGCCCATCATGGGCCTGATGAATGATCCCAATGGATTTTCTTATTACAACGGAGAGTATCACTTGTTTTACCAATGGTTTCCTCTGGGTACGTTTCACGGCTTGAAATACTGGTACCATACTTCCTCGAAAGACCTGGTGTTTTGGCAGAACCAAGGCATCGCTATTGAACCCGGTCACCGGCATGATGCTTATGGCGCTTATTCGGGCAGCGGTATCGTGAAAGATGGCAAACTATGTCTCATGTATACCGGGAATGCCCGGGATGAGGAATGGAACAGGCAATCTTATCAATGCATGGCCGTGATGGACCGCGACGGATCCATCACGAAACTCGATAAGCCGCTGATCGACCATGTGCCGGACGGATATACCGAACACTTCCGGGATCCGAAAGTATGGCAAGACAAAGACAAGTACCGGTTCGTCATCGGTGCCCAAAGGGTTAATCAGACAGGTGCGGCTGTCGTTTATGAATCCTCGGATTTGTTGGTTTGGGAATTCAAGGGGGAGATGCAAACCCGACTTCAGCATTTCGGTTATATGTGGGAATGCCCCGACTATTTTGAACTGGATGGCCAGGGCGTGCTTCTGTTTTCCCCGCAAGGGCTGCTTCCGGAGGACGACCATTTTCGAAACATTTATCAATCCGGCTATATTTCAGGCAAGCCGCTCAATAGGAATACGCTGGAGTTTGATCACGGTCCCTTTTGCGAGCTGGACAGAGGTTTTGATTTCTACGCGCCGCAGACCATGCTGGATGAGAAAGACCGGCGCATCATGGTGGGCTGGATGGGTTTGCCGGATATCGGGTATCCCACCGATTCGCATGGCTGGGCCCATTGTTTGACGCTTCCGCGTATGCTTACGTTCCGTGAAGGCAGGCTGATTCAACAGCCGGTTCCCGAGCTTCAAGCGCTCCGCGATCATGCCGCTGAGGCAGAGGATACGCTTCACAGCGAAGTGAAGAGTTACGAGGGGGTTCAAGGAACCGCATTCGAAATGATATGCGAGTTCCAAGCCATCGAGGCGGACGTCGTTGGCATTGAATTTCGGGCTGGCGAAGGGGAACGAACCGTTATTCGATATGAATCCGTCCAACGGAAGGTTACGCTGGATCGCTCTTCTTCGGGTGCAACGATTGTCAGTGATTACGGAGCGGAACGATCCTGTATGCTGCCAACCGAAAGAAATTCGATCAAATTTCATCTGTTCGTGGACATTTCTTCGGTCGAGCTGTTCATCAACGATGGCGAAGAGGTGTTTACAAGCAGAATTTTTCCGAAGTGGAACAGCCGAAACATTCGATTTTTCGTACAGAACGGCAGTGCCGGCTTGAAGGTCCGGAAATGGGATCTGACCGAAGCCGTAAAAGATAAAGAAGGGGCTGAATGAACATGGCAGCGGATAATCGGGAAATCGCAAGGCAGGTAGTGGAAGCCATTGGCGGCAGGGAGAACATCGCTTCCTTTGCCCATTGTGCCACCAGACTGAGAATCATGGTTCATGATCAGAAGAAGATCGACCAGAAGAAGGTCGAGCAGATCGACAAGGTCAAAGGAGCCTTTTTCAACTCCGGGCAATACCAGATCATTTTCGGAACAGGAACCGTCAATCAGATTTTTGAAGCGGTCGAATCCCTTGGAATGGAGAGCACAAGCAAGGAAGAACTGAAATCTCAGGCGAAAAAGTCGGGGAATCCGTTTCAGCGGGCGATTCGTACATTCGGTGACGTGTTTGTGCCGATTATCCCGGTATTGGTCGCCACTGGCTTGTTCATGGGATTACGGGGGCTGCTGACCCAGGATACCGTGCTTGCCTGGTTCGGTGCGACACCGGATGATATCTCGGCTAATTTTCTGCTCTTCACCCAGGTACTGACGGATACGGCTTTCGCTTTCTTGCCCGCCTTGGTGGCATGGTCCGCATTCAGGGTGTTCGGAGGCAGCCCCGTGCTGGGTATCGTCCTGGGATTGATGCTGGTTAACCCGGCTCTTCCCAACGCGTACAGCGTGGCGAACGGGTCGGCTGAGGCACTCATGATTTTTGATTTCATTCCGGTTGTCGGGTATCAGGGCTCGGTCCTGCCGGCATTCTTCATTGGACTGCTGGGCGCGAAATTCGAGAGATTTTTGCGAAAACGCATTCCTGACGCCATCGATCTGATCGTTACGCCGTTTCTAACCTTGCTTGTTATGATAACCCTCGGGTTGTTTGCGATCGGCCCCGTGTTCCACTCCCTGGAAGTAGTGGTTCTGAACGCGACGACGTTCTTGCTGGAGCTGCCGTTCGGTATCGCGGGTCTGGTCATCGGTTTCTTTAACCAGATCATTGTGGTCACCGGGGTGCATCATATTTTCAACTTCCTGGAGATCCAACTCCTTGAGAAGACAGGGAGCAATCCGTTCAATGCGATCGTGACCAGCGCCATGGCAGCGCAGGGTGCAGCTTGTCTGGCTGTCGGACTCAAGACGAGAAATAAAAAGCTCAAGGCATTATCCCTGCCATCGGCATTCTCCGCCTTGCTGGGAATCTCCGAGCCGGCGATCTTCGGGGTCAACCTCCGTTACGTCAGACCGTTTGTTATCGCCTTGATCGGCGGCGGTGTGGGCGGTTTCATGGCTTCCATCTTTCAGCTTGAGGCCACAGGCATGGCCATTACCGTCATCCCGGGCACGCTGTTGTACTTGAACAGCCAGCTTCCTCTTTACATTTTGTGCAACCTGACGGCGATGGCGATTACGTTCGTGCTGACCTGGATGTTCGGATTCAATGATAAAATGCTTGAAGAGGTCCGCTCGGAAGCAAAATAAAGCCATAAGAGAAAGGTCCGCCCTGAACAGGCGGGCCTTTTTTGGTCCGGATGCTGGTAAAGCGTCATGGCTGACCGGCTTTCTTGTTCATTAAAATGGATATCTTGAAAAGAGTGCTCCCCTGCCGTTTTTGGCGTTAGCTGGACTTGATCCCGGAAGGCTTGGTAAAATTATGGCTTGCTCTGAAATGCTTTTCATCATTTACAATACAGTTACAAGCTTGAATATACGTAAAGAGAGGCGAGCGTTATTGATGAAGAAGATCCTATTTTTTGATATTGATGGTACGCTGCTGGATCATGAGAAGCAGGTTCCGGCGACAACAAAGGAGTCCATTGCTGAATTAAAGAAGGCCGGCCATATCGTAGCCATTGCTACGGGACGCGCCCCCTATCATTTTGAAGAGCTGCGGGAAGAGCTCGGCATCGATTCTTATGTTTGCTTGAACGGTCAGTATGTGGTTTATGAAGGCAAACCGATCTACGGTCATCCTCTGGCGGAGGATGCCTTGCAGGAGCTGACGGAACAAGCGGTCCGGCTGGATCATCCGATTATCTATGCCGGCAGCGAAGCGATGAAGATGAACGTAACCGAGCATGTCCATATCGATTCCAGCTGGGGGGAGCTGAAACTGACGATCCCGGAATACGATCCGGAATATTACTTGGGCCGCGATATATATCAAGCCATTGTATTCTGTACCGAGGATGAGGAGGCCGATTACGTAAAAAGATTCGAAGGGCAGTTCGATTTCGTGCGCTGGGGCCCCTATGGAATTGACGTGTTACCGGCAGGGGGCTCCAAAGCCGAAGGAATCAAACAATTGATTCAGCTGCTGCGCATCGATCTGGAGGATACCATCGCGTTTGGCGATTATCTGAATGATCTAGAGATGCTGTCGTACGTGGGCCACGGCGTGGCAATGGGCAATGCGCCGGAGATCGTGAAGCAGGCGGCCAGGCATGTCACCCGCGATGTCGGCCAAGACGGAATACAATACGGACTTCGCATGCTCGGTTTGCTGGGCAAGGAGCCGCAGGAGATTAAGTAACGGGTTTTACGATAAAAAAGCCTGGGCAGCGTGTCAGTCTTAGCGCATTTTGCGGTGCGTGCGGACTGGCATGTATTTCCGTTCCGCGTCTGCGCCAAATCGCAGGTTTGACGACGGAAACAGGGACTTGCTATTATTAATAACTGACAGTGACCGCTATATGGTAATACGAACCTTTTGGCGGAAATATACCGGAAAACAGGTGGAGGCCCTATGTCAGCCGATCAAACGCGACAACTCATCACAAGTTGGCTATCCTTGACGCAGATTCATGCATTGATTTCCAACGAGCTGGAACAAAAGCTCCAGCAGAAGCACGATTTATCGCTGAATGAATTTTACGTGCTGTTATTTCTGTCCGAGGCTCCCGGGCAAAAGTTAAGGCTTCAGCAGCTGCAAACGATGGTGGGGCTAAGCCAGAGTGCGATGTCGAGACTGGTCAGCCGCTTTGAAGCCAAAGGCTGCGGCGCCATGCAAAGGGCGATATGCGAGGATGACAGAAGAGGAATCTACACGTCACTGACTCCGATTGGCGAAGAGAAACTGCAAAAAGCCAAGAACACGGTCCAAAACGTGCTGGAGCAGCAATTCGCAATGCCCAAAATGAAGCATGGTCTGGAAGATGCATTGAAGCCTATCCGAGGGTAACTAGTTCGTTCAACAGCCATTCTTGACGAATGGTCTATGTTTTGTTAATTTATATGCATGTGCATGCATTTTGTTTAAAGAGATCAACATCATGAGGATAGAAGGAGCGTGTCTCTGAATGGAACATTTATTCAGTCCATATAAATTGAAATCGTTAGATCTGAAAAACCGGGTGGTTATGCCTCCGATGTGCCAATACTCGGTAACGAACAAAGACGGCATTGCCACCGATTGGCATTATTTGCATTATACAAGCCGGGCAATCGGCGGAGCCGGACTCGTTATCGTGGAGATGACGGATGTGGAACCGGACGGCCGTATTTCCGATTATGATCTTGGGTTATGGTCGGATGAGCAGATTCCCGCTTTGGCCCGCATAGTTGAAGCGATACATCAGCATGGCGCGAAGGCGGCGATTCAGATTGCGCATGCCGGGCGCAAAGCGGAGGACGCAGAAACGCCTGTTGCCCCATCGGCTATTCCTTTCGATGAGCACTCGAAAACGCCAAGGGCACTCACAACCGAAGAAGTTAAGCAGATGGTGGAAAAATTCCGCGTGGCTGTACGCCGTGCGGTGAAGGCCGGTTTTGACGCAATTGAATTGCATGGTGCCCACGGCTATCTGATTCATCAATTCCATTCTCCACTGACCAACCGGAGAACGGATGAATACGGCCAGGATCTAACCAAGTTCGGCCAAGAAGTGATTCAAGCCGCAAAAAGCGAAATGCCTGAGGACATGCCATTAATCATGCGAATCTCGGCCAGAGAATATGTAGCGGGCGGTTATGGCATCGAAGAGAGCATCGCATTCTCCAGGATCTATCAGGCTGCAGGCGTTGACATGTTCCATGTCAGCGCTGGCGGCGAAGGACCCATCGCGGCGGAAGGAAGACCGGGCACCCACGTTGCCTACCAAGTACCGCTAGCCAGACAGATCAAAGAAGCGCTGCAAGTACCCGTCATTGCCGTGGGCCGTTTGGATGAACCCGCGTTGGCGAATGCGGTAATAGGCAACGAAGAAGCTGATCTCGTTGCTGTTGGAAGAGGAATGCTGCGCAACCCCTACTGGGCATTAGAAGCAGCAACGGTGCTTCAGAAGGAGATCGCGATTCCGGCACAATACCAGAACGGTTTTCCCAGAAAATCGAGATAGATAGGCGGCTGAACATATAGCTGCCAACGAACGATGGAGATTGGCTTATCATTCCCTGAAAGTGAACATGATCAGGAACCCGATTATGGGTGAGCGTAATTAAAGAAGGTTATCTTACGGTCACGGCTGTAGGATAACCTTTTTTGCGTACAAGGAAATGCTTGAATTATGGTAGCCATCAAGCTTGTGAGCCGTTAACATAAGGTTAACTAAAATATTTTTAAAAATTTATTAATTGTTTATTTACATTAGTGTGTGACGTACAGTATAATAATTTCCAGGAGATGATGATATGCCAGAGGATCAGGATATTTTAAACAGTATGGTGCAGGAGCTTCGGCGGGGTACGATCATCCTTGGTGTTCTCAGTCAGTTGTCCGAACCGCAGTATGGATATTCATTGGTGACCATATTGCAGGAGAGGGGGATCAACGTGGAAGCGGGTACGCTTTATCCGTTGCTGCGTCGGCTGGAGAAACAAGGCTTGCTTAACAGCGAGTGGGATACGAATGAAGCCCGGCCCAGAAAATATTACATCATAAGTCAGACAGGCAAGGACATATATCGGCAGCTCTACCATGAATGGAAGGATATGATGACAAGTCTGGAAGGACTTGTGAATGACAAGGGGGACTAAGGTGATGGATCTGATTAACAGGTATATTTATGCGGTGACCCAGAAGCTGCCCGAATCGCAGCGGACGGATATTGAGAAGGAGCTTCAAGGACTCGTCGAAGACATGCTCGAAGACCGCGGAGTCGGCGTAGAGACCGCAAGTTTGGAAGAGGTGGAGCAGGTGCTGCTTGAGCTCGGGCCGCCCGGGGAAATGGCAGCCAGATACAGAGGAAGGGAAAGGTATCTCATAGGTCCGGGTTTGATTAACAGCTATTGGTCCGTCCTGAGGATCGTACTGTATTCGATAGCCGTTGCTCTTGGCATCGTCTACATCATTGATTTCTTTACAAGCACGGAACCCACTGCCGAGAAGCTGCTGGAATTACTTGTTTCGCTGCTTAGCGTGGGAATCCACGGATTTGCATGGGTTACCGTAATTTTTGCCTTTATCGAATACCGCGGGGCTCGCCAAGTCCCCAATGATCCATGGAAACCCTCGGAATTGCCTGCAATTCCGGAACCAGCCGCTCGGATTAAGCCGATCGAGCCAGTGCTCGGCATCC
>Ga0209784_100302_pt1 | contig 26549 bp, 30 predicted proteins | sample AraplaCvi_mLB_r2_2_FD_184284 | JGI IMG/M metagenome (GOLD analysis project Ga0209784, IMG submission 184284) | Arabidopsis root microbial communities from North Carolina, USA - plate scrape CL_Cvi_mLB_r2 (SPAdes) (version 2) | ecosystem: Host-associated > Plants > Roots > Endosphere | place: USA...
TCCATCAAGTCCGCTCGACTTGCATGTATTAGGCACGCCGCCAGCGTTCGTCCTGAGCCAGGATCAAACTCTCCAATAAAGTTTGACTTGCTCATTTCTTAACTGACGAGAATTTGTTCAATTCTCTATTTCAACGTCCCACCGAAGTGGTTCGTTTTACTCACTCGTTGTTCAGTTTTCAAAGATCAACTTCTGTGTCTTTCGCTAAAAAATCATTTTCAGCGGCGACCTTTATAATATATCATGCTGCCCATCATTTCGTCAAGAACTTTTTTTTGAAAACTTTTTAATTCGACATCTTCTTAACCGAATTATCAAAGTCCCTTTCGAAGGGGCGAGTTATAATGTATCACAGAAACAACCGGCTCGTCAACATGATTCGGCAAATTATTTTTCGACTTTATGTAACAAAGTTATCGACACATTATTCGCTAAACCTTCCCCCTATCTTGATGTCACTCTCGTTAGATACTGTTTCCTGAGACGCGGTTTCATAAACGTTAGTATCAACTTCTTCTGCACAAAAAAAGAAGGACTCCCGTCCTTCCTCATACGTCGGTGTAATACCGGATGGCTTCAGAGCCATAGGATCTGGATTCCCTCCATATCGGAACTTCCTTCACCAGCGACCGATATACCAATTTGCGCATCACGATCGGCAGTTCCTTGCATACAGGTGCCAGCTCAGGGTGGAGTACCAGCTCCTGTATCGTCCAAGGATTCCGACGGCTTCTTAATATGCGGAGCAATAGCGCAGAAGAGCTCTCCAGCTTGGATATCATGGAGAATTCATAGGCAAGCAAGGCAAGCTCAACCCGTTGTCCCAGCGTTTCCGTGCTGACCGTAAGCTCTTCATATAACTTGCGTACCGGCGTGTTTAAACCTGTAATCTGCTCCCAAACCGCCGATTCCGGATGAATTCCCCGCTCGATCAGCTCCAGCTCGCCCCAATGGTGCAGACCTTCCAATAAAGTATGGTAAGCATCCAGCACTCGTTCCTCCTTCAAAAGCATCTTGGCATCCATGTACTTTTGCAGGAAGTGGGCAAAGCCTATAAACAATTTTTGCTCCCGGAACGGTTCTGCGAACCTGAGGAAATCTCGCCGCAGATTGGAAAGGCGATCTTGATCGTCTTTTATGACATCCCCTTCCAGGAGGCATTTGATCAATACTTTATGCGTGCCCCTCAGGAGCTCCCGATGCAATTCGTCCAAGCCTATGCTGAACACCTGACAGCGTTCCCCGCCTACGATAGAATGCTGGATGGGAGGCTCATCAGGCGTTCCGTCATACACGACAACAATATTGACCTCAAAATCGTGAACAAGTGATCCTCGCTGCATTTTGTCCGAATTACGGTATGCTATCGCTCCTACAGCTTCCTCATCAACCGTATTTCCATAATAAAAAGAAAAGTTGGTTAATTCCACGTTTCCCTCCATACATTCCTTGGCGAATTTCAGCCATATCAGTTATAATGTAATTCTACATGTCCATGTAAGTTCCTTCTTTTAGGAGATAAGATCTTAGTAAGATGACAAACGGAATTCAAGATTTCATTTCTTGTTTCGCCTTATTCCATAAACAACTATATGAATGGACAGGAGTTTTCGAGCATGATCTTTAAGAATGCAAAAATCAACGCCTTCCGCACATGGGGATTGCTGCTGACTATGCTGGGCATGGGCCTTATGGTGCTTGGCACGGCCGGTATCGTATTCTTTGGACAAGCAGGCAAAATATTTGCCGGTATCGGATTGGTGTTTGGCCTGATTATGATGCTGGGAAGTCTCGGCATATACTTTTGGGCAGGCATGCTGTCCACGAGCGCCGTCCAAATCCAGTGTCCGGAGTGCAATAAACTGACCAAAATGCTGGGCAAAACCGACCGCTGCATGTTCTGCCATACGATTTTGACGCTGGATCCGAGCCAAGCCAACATCACAGCAGAAGAGCTTGAAGCCCAGCAGATCAAATCCTGACAAGGATTTGCAGAACCTGCTTATATGTAGGATTCGCAACGCATAAGACGAATAAACACAAAAGAACCCGGTTATCGCGAGGATAACCGGGTTCTTTGTATTTAGGATAAGAATGATAAGTTCCATGGTTCCCTAATCATGTATCGTCTTAAGAACATGCCAGGTTTCCGGGACGGCAAAGCTTCGATTCCACGAAGCAATGCCGCCAAGCTCCAGCTTTTTGGCCATTTTGACCCGGGATTGCAATGAAGTGCCGTCTTCCATCCATATCTTCTTAATGGACTCACCTTCCATGAATTGGACATAATTCTGTCCTGTCCCGGCATCCAGCGAGCCTTTCACCTTCTGCTCCTTCAGCAGAGCTTGCAGCTTCTCCATACCAATTGCTTTGGAGGACACCTTCGTCTCTCCCGCTTCGCTCGTTTCGGTCCAGACCCGCGTATATAACGGTACGCCCAACACCAGCTTGGATGGCGGAACTGCATCCTCTTCCAGGATTCGCCTTACCGACTGCTCAGCCCATGGCAACGAGGAGACCGATCCCGCTTTCGGACTGGTGGCCCAGTGCTCGTCGTAGGCCATCACCATCATGTAATCAACGGTTTCGCCGAGTCGTTTCCGGTCGAGAAAGAGCGACCACATCTCGCTGTTCGATTTGGGCGTGACATCGATGGACACAATCAAACCTCTGGCTTTGGCCAGCGGCTTCATTTCCCGCACGAATTGTACGACATGATCTTTATCCTTGGTGTAGACATTTTCAAAGTCGATATTGATGCCGTCGAGATTGTATTGCTTGGCATAAGCCAGCATCTGTTCGATGATATGGGATCTTCTATCGAACGTAGACAGCGCTTCGGTTGTCAGGTCAGGGTCGAAGCTGTTATCCATGAGACCCCAAACTTCCTTGTTCCTGTTATGCGCCCAACCCACATACTGCTTAACCGCTTTGGACTTGACCGTTCCTTCACCGTCCACGATGCTGAACCAGGTCGGACTGACCACGTTGACACCGGGCAGTTCGCCAATGCTATCCGTGCTCGGATTCTTGGTGTAGACGGCTTCCCATACCAGGTTGACCGACTTGCCCTTCCATTCCAGCTCAGCCCGCGAAGGGGTCTGCTTCAAATCCGGAATTTCCTTCAGTTCCCCAAGCTCGATCTGCTCTTTAAGAACATATCCGGCATACCCGTTATCCGCCTGAACGAATAACCATCCCTCCTCTTCGCGCCATACCCGAAGCCGCTCGCCGACCGGCATGTCCAGTACGATCGGAGACTTCTTCTCCCCGCTCTCGCGCAGAGCCACGGTGTCCTCAGGTTTACCGGGAACCGCCTTCGCAAGCTGAATCGCATCCCCAGCGCGCATCAAAATGACCGCGCCTGTTGCCGAGTCCTCGTGAACAGCCACCCCATAATGCTGTTTAAGCGGCTTCAACGGAACATAGGCAATGCCGTTAACCAGTTCAGGCGCATAAGGCAAGGTTACCGTTTTGCCGTTCAGCTCTCCCTTCGTGCTATCCATCTTCATGCGAAAAACCGATTCGGAAGTCGTGATAATAATCGATTCCGTTTCCTGCTCGTAACGGATGTTGGCATCCACGCTCTCCTGAATTACCGTGATCGGCAGCAGCAGCTCTTCGCCAGATCCCAGAGCAGGATGCTCCTTCAATTCGCCTTGAACGAAAATCGGCTTGTCCATTCCGCGCCAGTCCGGTACGGTATAGGTCTGGTTCGGAAACAATGTGGTGACAACCCACCAGACCCCTACCGCGATCAGCATCAGTCCCAGATAATAAGAGCTTCTGTTTGTACGCCTCTTTTTTCCCCGATATCTTCTTCTTGCCAAACTGCTCCCCCATTTCACATTCGCCAAATCGCCCCAATGCCAAATCGCGAAAAATTAGCCCTTAAAAATAAAAACGTGTGGAATGGTTCATTCCGCACGTTCATCATCTATAACAACCGGCATCTATTGACAGGACTTGCAGAGCCCATACAGCTCCATTCTCAGTCCCTTTACTTCGAATCCGGTGCTTTTCTCAGCCTGCACTCCCACATCTTCGAGGGATGGATAGCTGAAATCTTCGATTTTGCCGCAACTTTGACAGATGACATGATGATGGTCGGAGACGTTGGCGTCAAAACGACTCGAATTGTCTCCGTACGTCAGCTCACGCACCATGCCGGCTTCAATAAACATTTTTAAATTGTTGTATACTGTGGCTACGCTCATACTAGGAAAATTAGGTTCCAGAGCCCGATAAATATCATCCGCTGTCGGATGGCCCATAGATTCCACCAAATACGTTAAAATCGCATGACGTTGCGGCGTGATACGGACACCGGTCGTTTTCAGTTGTTCCAGCGCATGCTGTACGGACGTTCCCATGGTTGCCCACCGCCTTCAAGTTTAACTGGGTTTTTACAAAGCTCAGATCGCTCTTACGCTTTATTGTACGGCGTTTCTTGGATTGTTGTCAATCCGGCAGAGGCGTCCAGCCCCCGCTGTTGCGGCCCTCCTCCTGTTCCGGGTAGCTCCGGTAAATGTTCAGGTTACTGTTACCTTCAATGCGAATGGAATGCTCGCCGGTGCCGGATTCCCCGGAAATGGTTTTCTGCTCGACCCGAAGATTAGGGAGCGTGGTCAGAATTCTTCCGTAACTAATCGTCCCTTCAAGCTTATAATCGCCCTCGAGAGGAACGTGAAGATTCATCTCTCCAACCGCGCTATATACATTCCAATCGCCTCCGATCCGAGGGGAACGAATGGCTATTCCGCCATTAAGGGACTCGGCGCTTAATTGCGACTCCGCGCCGCTGATCAGAATATTGCCATTCCTCGTCTGAACCCGGATATGATCCGTCGTTCGCTTGACCGTTATGTTTCCTACTTGCGTGGTCAAGTCGGTCTCGCCCGTGATGTCGACGGCCAGCATATTCCCGCGGTTGGTGGACATTTTAACATTACCGATAACGCCGCGCGCGGTCATTTCGCCGTTCAGCGTTTTGCCTGTGACATTCCCGTAGACCCGATCCATCGTGATGGGCCCGTTCCCGCTCTCCAGCAACATATTCTCAATCGCTTCCACCCGGTTTAAGGTAATTGCTCCGTTCATCGTCCGTATCTCAAAATTGAACCGGCGATCATCCGGGACCGCGATATTCAAATTCATTCGGGGTTGACGTTTACCCGATTCTCCATAGGCCTTTCCCTTGGACCGAATCGTGATCGTCTTGCCTTCCCCGACCTCGATCGTCGACTGCTCGGCGATCGCCTCCGCTACACCGGGCTGCTCTCGGTCGACCCACACTACCGCTTCCACCCGGATATCGTCGACATCCTGCCGCGTGATGGAGATATCTCCGTTCAAGTGATCAACGATGATCTTCTCGGTGTCGAGCTCCACCGGTATATCCAGTGCCGGCTTCTGGAACCGGTTATCTTCCGCTTCGCTATAATCCACGCCCGCTGCCGTCAAATTCAGGCTCACCCGGTTCCAAAGATGAAGGAAATGCTCCTGCTGGGAAATCACGAATACGGACGCCGTTACGGCGACTGCCAGCAGAATTCCCCGAATATCCGGCCGAAACCGAAATTCCCTACGCCGGCCCTGGGCGCGGGACAGCGTATACCTGACTATATATTCAACGCCGAGCAGGATAAACAGCAGCGGCCACCAACGCTGGAGCATGAATATATAATCCGTCCCTCTCCACTCGTCAAGCAGCAGCAACGCGCCCGTACAGACAAGCAGCAAGGCGGCCGTATATCGTCCAACTCTGATTTTATGTTTCATCCGTCTCCTCCCCTCGTCTGATTACGCGGCTTTCACCAATGTGCCATGTATTATAGGGATTTTCTCTTGTCTTTATGATGCCTGAGAGCTTCCCGGATCCCGGCCCAAATCCCGATAACGATGAGCACGACGGCGGAGGCCTCCGCACCGTAGTCGCGAATTCCCTGCTGCAGCCAAGGCGGCTTCTGGTGAAACAAAATGAGCATGGACCCGGTAACAACCAGCATCAAGCCAAAAGCGATTCCCCGTTCGCCGCGGAACAGATGATTAGCCCCGTTCCCTCTTCCGTCACCTTCGGAAGCAGAGGCTGCCTCGCCGCGTCTTTTACGGGAAATAATATATTCGGCTGCCTGCAGCACGTCATACACGTTATAGAAATAACCGACCGGAATCAGAAGCCCCAGCACGACAAGCAGCGGAACGTTGATCTGCATGCCGATGGAAGAGAAATATAGAAGCGCCGATATATCAAGCAGCAGCAGCATGATGAACGTGATTCCCTTACGGTACATCCCGAGGTACAGATGACCCAGACCTGGAATGAGAGCGGCTAATATAAGCGCATAGAATTTCCGCCTTTTTCGCTGAAGTCCGGGATGCCGCTTCATCCGAATCGAGCGCCTTTTTTTCTTGCGGACTGCGGTTTGCGTTTCGGTGGTTGGATTCATAACCTTCTCGCCTCCTTCCAAACATCAAGGGACTGGCGTTGTTTACCGATGTTTTTCTTTGATAGTACCCCAATGCGAAGCCGAAGTAACTGGCAAAAAACTGGATAGGCCGTTCAGGAGAAGCACATAAACCTACAAAAAAACGGCCCTGCCGGTAATTCAGCAGATGCCGTTTGGTTATGATGATGGAAGCCGGTTATTCAGCCGTTACCATCGTTACATGGCCGATTCCCCGCAATTGCCGGGTGATCTCCATCGGTTCGAATTTACGGTCGGTCAATACTTGCAGCGAAATTTCGAGTCCTGGGACCGCAGGCTGCAATTCCCCGTATGCCGCATTGCTCCGCTCGTTTACGACGAGCTTCTTGATCACGAATTCCTGCTCCACCAGAACTGCCGATATGTCATCCAAAATATTCGGCGTATTCGCCGCATGCAGGGTGATCAAATGCAGTTTGCTGCCGCGGATGTACCGCTGCTCCAGCTTATTAAAGACCACCAGGTTCAGAAGGATCAGCACCGTGGATACAATCGACGCAAAATAAAACCCGGCTCCTACGGCTAGCCCCACGGCACCCACAACCCAGATGGACGCGGCAGTCGTTAATCCGGTAATGGATTTGCCTGTAAACAAAATGGTGCCGGCGCCCAGGAATCCGATCCCGGTAATGACGGCCGTGGCCAAGCGCGCAGGGTCAATCCGAACATTAATCTCGGCAACGAAATCGGAAAAACCGTAAATGGATAACAGCATAATCAGCGCAGAGCCCAAGCACACCAAGATGTGGGTACGCAACCCTGCCGCATGGTTGGAACGCTCCCGTTCAAAGCCGATCAAGCCGCCAAGCAGCATAGCCAGCAGCAATCGTAATAATATGGATACATTATCTATCACCCAAGGATTAGTCAAAAGAACGATACTCCCCTCACGTCACGTCTGTCGAATATGCGATATCATTCATTGTTTATGAAGATGAAACTCGGTCAATTCCACGCCCGGAGCAACCTCGAATGCATGGTCCCTCACGAACCCGAATTTCTCGTACAAGGTCACCGCCGGCGTATTGCGCGTCCCTGTCGAGACTGTGAACATCGGCGCTTCCTGGTAGCATTCCAATACATGTCGAATTAAACTCCCCGCGATACCTTTGCGAAAATGACCGGGATGGACCATCATCCGCGATATGGTGACCTGATCCTCTTCGGGCTCCACCGCTATGGCTCCGATGAGATCCCCTTCTTCATTTATATAACCAAAAAAGGTTTCCCCGCTCGCACGGATCGTCTCAAAGGTGTCCTGCAGCGGAGGAATTTCGGAGAATCCGATCAATTCGGCTTCCAAAGGGTACGCCATGTGCTGCAGGCTCCATATCTGCTGTACGGTATCCCGATCCTCCAAGGATAGTTCCTTAATCATCCGTTCATCCCCTAACCGAGTTATTGTAAGAAAAAAGTCATCGGCGTACTCTCAAAGAAGACAGACCGCGTTTAACGGTATTTTTTCTTGCGATATCAGGCAGCAGCCCCTCCGAAGTTCATACTTTCTGATATCTTAAAAAGGAACTTGCCCCGATTTCGGGACAAGCTCCACATCTTCTAAAAACATGATTCGAGGAAAACCCCCGGATCGTTAATTATCCGTTCAGCACCTCTACCAGCAGTTTGTTGGCGAGGGCCGGGTTGGCTTTGCCTTTGCTCTCTTTCATCACTTGACCAACCAGGAAGCCGATCGCCTTCTGTTTGCCTGCCTTGTAATCCTCCACGGATTGCGGATTGTTCGCGACCACCTGCTCGACAATGCCCTTGATCGCACCTTCATCGCTGATTTGGACAAGTCCCTTTTCCTCAACGATTTGCGCAGGCAGCTTGCCGCTTTCCAGCATCTCCTTAAAAACGGTTTTCGCGATTTTGCTGCTGATGGTCCCCTTCTCGATCAAGCCGATCATCTCGCCCAAGCCTTGGCCCGTAATCTTCACTTCAGACAGCTCCAGACTGTTCGAATTCAAATAACCCAGCAGATCGCCCATGATCCAGTTGGATACGGATTTGGCATCCTTCGTGTAGTTCAAACTGTCTTCAAAAAAGTCGGCGAGCAGCTTGGATGACGTAATGACCGCAGCATCATAGTCCGGCAAGCCGTACTCGGAAGCATAGCGGGCCTTGCGGGCATCCGGAAGCTCGGGGATCGTCGCGCGAACCGCTTCTTTCCACTCTTCGCTGATATGCACCGATACCAGATCCGGATCCGGGAAATAGCGGTAGTCGTGCGCCTGCTCCTTGCCTCGCATGGAGAAGGTCTTCGCCTGGGCTTCGTCCCAGCGCCGCGTTTCCTGTACGATCACGCCGCCTTCATCAAGGATTTCCGCTTGACGGAACTGCTCATATTCCAATCCGCGCTGCACGCCGCGGAAGGAGTTCATGTTCTTCAGCTCGGCTTTCGTTCCGAATTCCTTCTGTCCCCATGGACGAAGGCTGATGTTGGCGTCGCAGCGAAGCGAGCCCTCTTCCATCTTCACGTCGGATACGTCGCAATACTGCATAATCGCGCGCATTTTCTCCAAGTAAGCCTTGGCTTCCTCCGGCGTTGAGATCTCCGGTTCGGACACGATCTCAACGAGCGGCGTTCCGACCCGGTTAAAGTCCACCAGCGATGCATACCCTCCGTCGACATGCGTGAGCTTGCCGGCATCTTCCTCCAGGTGCAGGCGGGTAATGCCGATCCGCTTCGTCTTCCCATCCATCTCAATATCGATCCAGCCGTTTTCGCCGATCGGCTGATCATACTGGGAAATCTGGTATGCTTTCGGGGAATCCGGGTAGAAATAGTTCTTGCGGTCGAATTTGCTGACATCGCCGATGGTGCAGTTCAGCGCCATGGCAGCCTTTATGGCATATTCCACAGCCTGGCGGTTCAATACGGGCAGAACGCCGGGATGGCCAAGGCAGATGGGACATGTATGCGTGTTCGGCGGAGCTCCGAACGCAGTGGAGCAGCCGCAAAATATTTTGGAATGGGTATGCAGCTCTACGTGAACTTCCAATCCGATAACCGTTTCATATTTAGATGTAGACATCGATTGTTTCCCTCCTTCTCTGCCGCCGGTTTACAGTTCAGGGCGCCGTTTATGATGATCTGTATTTTGCTCGTAGGCATGCGCGACGCGCAGCACGGTCGACTCATCAAAGGCTTTCCCGATAATTTGCATTCCTACGGGCAGTCCGTCCGCGAATCCGCAAGGGACGCTTACTGCCGGCACTCCCGCCAGGCTGACAGGAATCGTCAGGATATCGTTCAAATACATCGTCAGCGGATCATCGACCTGCGTCCCCAGCTTGAATGCCGTAGTCGGAGCCGTTGGTCCGATGATGACATCATATTGCTCGAATACTTTATCGAAGTCCTGCTTGATGAGGGTGCGGGCTTTCTGCGCCTTCAAATAATAAGCGTCGTAATAGCCCGAGCTGAGCGCGTAAGTCCCCAGCATGATACGGCGTTTCACCTCATCGCCGAAGCCTTGGCTGCGGGATTCATGATACAGGTCGATCAAACTGCCTGCATTGTCGGAACGAACGCCGTAACGTACGCCGTCAAAGCGGGCCAGATTCGAGGAAGCCTCCGAAGATGCAAGCAGATAATACGTAGCGACCGCATAATCGGTATGCGGCAGGGAAACCTCGTCCCAGGTAGCGCCCAGCGATTCAAGCACCTTCAGCGCGTTCAGGACGGTTTCCTTTACTTCGGCGTCAACGCCCTCGCCCAGATATTCTTTAGGCACGGCGATGCGCAGGCCGGCAACGTCTCCGGACAACGCGCTCAGATAGTCGGGCACGTCCACTTTGGCGGATGTCGAATCCATCGGGTCATAACCGGCGATGGCTTGCAGGACATAGGCAGAATCTTCTACGTTTTTTGTCAAAGGCCCGATCTGATCCAGCGATGAAGCGAAGGCGACAAGGCCAAACCGGGATACGAGTCCGTAGGTCGGCTTAAGTCCCACGACGCCGCAGTAAGAAGCCGGCTGCCGAATGGAGCCGCCGGTATCCGAGCCCAGCGCGAAGTAAGCTTCGCCGGCAGCTACGGCCGCAGCCGAGCCGCCGCTCGAGCCGCCTGGTACCCGGTCCAGGTCCCATGGGTTGCGCACGGGATAAAAGCTGGAGTTCTCATTGGAGCCCCCCATTGCAAATTCATCCATGTTCAGCTTGCCGATCGTTACGGTGTCGGCCGCGCGCAATTTACCGACAACCGTCGCATCGTAAACCGGCGTGAAATTAGACAGAAACTGACTTGCGCATGTGGTACGAAGCCCTTCCGTTACGATATTGTCCTTAATTCCGACAGGAAGTCCGAACAACAGTCCGCGCGTCTCCCCACCAGCCAGCTTGTCGTCCAAAGCCTTGGCCGATGTACGCGCGCCTTCCTCGTCCAGCGTAATAAATGCCTTTACCCGATCCTCACGTTCAGAAATACGGGTAAACGCTTGGTCGACCAGATCGGTTACGGAAAGCTCCTTATTCTGCAGCTTATTATGTATCTCCGATAACTTGTAATCAAACAGACTCAAGTGTGTGTCCTCCCTCCAGGCTATTCCAAAACAGCAGGTACTTTAATTTGATCGTCTTCTTCATCCGGTGCGTTGAGCAGCACTTTCTCGATCGGCAGGCTCTCGCGCACTTCATCTTCCCGCATGACATTGCTGAGGTGCAGCACGTGCGTAGTCGGCTCAACGCCGTCCGTATCCAATTCGTTTAATTTCTCGGCATATTGTAAAATCGCATTCAGTTGGCCGGTAAACATCTGCTCTTCTTCAGGCGTCAAATTTAATCGGGCCAGCTTCGCTACATGCTGAACATCCTTATCGGTAATGCTCATGGCTTTGCGTCCTCCTTCATGCCCCTATCCAGTTAAAGGGGTAAAGTCTGTCTCGATAACTTTTCTCATTATATTGTAGAAGCATGGAAGATTCAATCCAATGGCTTGAAGCGTGGAGCTTTCAGGAACTGGTTGCCTCTCACTTCAAAAAAGAGTCGGCCTCGGCCGACTCTTCTAGATCCAAGCGCGAAGATTCACCTGTTTGATGAAGTCCGCCTGGGACATTGCTTCCTTGGTTTCCTCTTCCTCTTCAACACTTTCCAACTCGCCGTTCATCACTTGACGAAACAGCTTCTCATTATATGTCGACAGGGCGAAATCGATGAGCGCTTCCCGCTCGACCCGCTCGGCTTCCTGTTTCAACACGATTGCTTCCAGCTCTACATCATCCGCCGGAACAAAAAAATTACGGTTGAGGCTCGGAATCCGAATGACGTAATCGAACGCATTGTCCGGATTTCGGTCATACGCGATGATATAACCGTATTGACCGATTGGAAGATTCTGCTCAAAGGCATCCGCAACGATTGTGATCTTTTCCCCTAAACGCAGCATCGTCTACCTCCTGAGTTGTCCATCCTTTTTTCAAGCGATAAGAAAGTATAAACTTCTATGGCTAATCATCCTTATTTCCAAGAAAACTTCCGATATGTGCGGTCTGTCTTCCGAAAAATAAGTCGATTGCCGATTTCTTATCTTCATAGTCTACTAAAAAAAGATAGAGATGTCCATGTGATTCAGATAAAACCTGAATCTCCCATGGAAACTAGGATTGCGGGGACAATGGACTCCGTCTGAGCAGCCTCGCGGCAACGATAATCGACAGTACCATGAGCAGTATCGCCACGATGATCGGAGACCAGACGCTGCTCCCTTCGCCGACAATCCGCTCCGCGGCCATGCTGCTTAATCGGCCCGGGTTCCATTGAAGGCGGGAGGGCAGCAAACCGGACAAGAGCGAAAGCGCGCCGGCCACCGCCAAGCTGATGAAAGCGGCAGCAGGCCCACGGAGGACGGCGCCGAGCGGCAGGGCAAGCGTTACGATCCAAGCCAGCCATACGACATACAATCCCCCGCCGCTGGCCACCGCCCCCCATTCCAAGGGACCGATGAGCAGATGCGTATAATACGCTGCGCCGCCAAGCCCAAGCGCAAAGGATGCGGCTACCAAAGTCATCATGGCGGCCCATTTGGCAGCCATCATGGGAATCGTGGATACCGAGCGTGCAAGAACAAGCTCAGCCGTGCCGGTGGCCCTTTCCCCAGCTACCGTGTTCATCCCCGCAAGCACAAGCACCAGCAGGCCGATGACGCTGAACTGGCTTAAGGCTGACGCCATCACGCTCTCGGCGGACGGGACGGTAAATAACGCCGCCGCTTCCGGCGGCACTTCTCCGGCCATGGTCAGGATTTCCGGCAAATAATAGGTCGATACCGGCTGCATAATGCCAAGCAGCAGAAAAACGGCGGGGACCCAAATCCATTTATAGGTCCGGCCGGACTCAAGCATCTCTTTTTGATAATAGATCCAGAACGGCTTCATGAGCCCACCACCTTCATAAACATGTCCTCGAGCGTAGACGTGCCGGCTTCAAAACGAAGCAGCTCGATTCCGCCGTCGGCAAGCTCTTGGATTAAAGCGGCACGCGCCACCTCCATATCCGTCACCATCAGCTTGGCGCCGCGTTTGCCGAGCTCGATCTCTTGCACATAAGGACGGTTCGCGAGACTGTCGAGCCAAGCAACCTCCCGCTCCCCCGGTTCAACATCAATCGATAAGACCGGCTGGCGGTATTTCGTGCGAAGTTCGCTAAGCGCGCCCTTCTCCGCAATCTCCCCGTCTACCATCAGTATCATGTCATCGCAAATTTCCTCCGCATCATGAAGCACATGGGTCGAGAACAGAACGGTGACTTCCCCTCGCAGGCGGTCGAGCAGGTCCATAACCTCCCGGCGACCGATCGGGTCCAGCGCCGAAACCGGCTCGTCCAGCATGATCAGCTCCGGCTCGTGCACAAGCGCCTGTGCGATGCCAAGCCGCTGCTTCATTCCGCCGGAATAACCGGATATCCGGCGTTTGGCTGCCTGCTGCAGGCCCACCATCTCGATCACTTCCCGACTACGCCGAAGGGCCTCTTTTCCGGATAATCCCGACAGCTTGGCGCTGAATGACAAATATTCCATGCCTGACATCCAGCTATAAAACTTCGGATACTGCGGCAAGTAACCAATCCGGTGACGCCAGCTGTCCGTATGTCCATCTCCCGATCCATATCGGATCTCGCCCCGGGTCGGAGGAATCAATCCTGCCAGCATTCGCAGCGTTGTCGTCTTCCCTGCGCCGTTCGGTCCCAGCAGTGCCGTACAGCCTCCGCGTTTCAGTTCAAACGAGATGCCCTTGACCGGCATGATGCTTCCGATGCTTTTGGTCAGTTCATGAATGCTAAGAAGTTTCTCCGTCAAGCCTCTCGCCTCCCCGCAATGAAATATGCAACGCTGCCAAGAATGTTACCCAGCAATATAATCAACACCCACATCCATCTCGGTCCACGTATGTTTGCCGGCTCTGCCCGAAACAAAGATATAAGACCCGTGACCGCAAGAATCGCTTGCAGTGCAAGGATCGGCCAGATCAATCCCCAGTTAATATCCATAATAATCCTCCCATGTTCATATATAATGAAGAAGCTTAAGACTCGCTGCCGTCTTTACGAATGACGAATATCCAGTAAAAGAGCAGCGGCAACGGCATCGTCGTAGACCCCCATATCCCCCAGAACCAAGCCATCTTGCCAAGCCCCCGTTTCCTTGCATCCAGGAAAAGCCATGTCCCTTGGATCAGCACCAGCACAACGGCAATGACAATCACTACCAGCGGGCTCTCGTTCACTTCATTCATCGAATCCCCTTCTTTCCGGCAGATCGCAGACTCTTGGAAAATACCAGAACGGAAATCCCCGCTACCATGCCGAACCCGTGAATAAACAGCAGGATCATCGGCGCTGCCAAGGCAGCCATCAATCCCCCGCCGACGATAAAGAACGCAACCAGAAGAAAGAGCAGCAACTCGTATTTCATCCGCTTCCGTTTGCGTTCCAAGGTATGAACGGCCAACGCATGCAGTCCTTCCAGGGATGGGGATGGCGCGTCATCAAACAATTGATCCACCCGCTTCATTTCCTGGTTCAATCCTTCAATCCATTTTTCATCCTCATGTTCAGGTCCTTTGACCATCGTCACCCATCTCCTTTCGCAGCTGTTTTATGCCGTAGGCGGTCCGCGATTTCACCGTTCCTTCGGGAATGCCGAGCATCGTTCCGATTTCCTCGTAGCCGTAGCCGTAATAGTGCTTCAGCAGGATGGCAATCCGATGATCCTCGGATAATCGGGATAATCCATCCAGCATATCCGTCCAATCTTCTCCCTGCCGCTCCATCTGCCAGCGCATCCGCCTTGCCGACTGAACCGCCTCCTGCTCCAGCCATTTCTTCTCCCGTTTCTTTCGCCGGGTATTATCGATGAACAACCGGGTAGCAATGGTAATCATCCAAGAGGAGAAGGACGAAGTCCCGTTGTAACGGGTCATATTCTCCATGCATCGAACGATGGTATCCTGCGCGGTATCTTCGGCAACCATCGGGTCCATCGTCACTTTCAGCAAATATTTATAAAGGAAGGAATAATGCTGCTTAAACAGCAGCGCCATGGCAGCAGCATCTCCTGACTGCGCTTGTCGTATCAAATCCTCTTCGCCAGGGATCATGATTGAAATCATCACCTTCTTTCGCCTTCGCCTGTAATACGAATAACAGCTGCCAATCGTTCAAACGTTTATTATATTTATCGTGTACCAAATGATGTAATTTATATAGATGCCTCCGGATCCTTCTGAAATTCCTTATGGTATCCGTTAAAAAAACAAAAAAAAGCAGCCGGCGGACCCGGCTGCAGTCTCCAATGGGAGGATCATGGTTTCTCACTTCATGATGAGGGTATCATATTAGCGTTCCAACCTATTGATTCAATCTGATTATCTGCAGCCGATGATGCCATGGCTGCTGCGCGATCCCTTCATCCTTCACCAGCCTGTCCCAGACAACGGATGAAATATCCGTCTGGCCCCGCCGGCGGAACTCCGGTTGCCGATCAATCGCTTCGCTTCTTGTAACATTCCCGTTCAGCAGCGATAGATGATCTTTCCTCACTGGCGCTTCCCCCTAATCACGTCCATGCCAATAAAACTCCCCATAAAATAAAAGAACGCAAACCGGGATAAATTCCACAGTCTGCGTGCTTCGCAATGGGTAACATTTAATTAACCGTATTGTATCAATCTTGTCTATATTTGTCCAGACAAACTTTCCCGATTTATGTCGGATGTTATCCTACCTGCCTGCAGGGACATAAGGATTCCGCAGCTTTTCATAACCAATGGTTGTCCGAGGCCCGTGGCCGGAGTACACAACGACCTCATCCGCAAACGTATACAGCGTGTTCTGAATGGAATCAACCAAATCGCGTTCACGGCCGCCCGGAAGATCCGTTCGCCCAACGCCTAGACGGAATAGCACATCGCCGGAGAACAGATCATTTCCGCACTTGAAGCTCACGCTTCCCGGCGAATGGCCCGGTGTATGAAAGACCTTGAAGGTATGCCCGATCAGCTGCAGCTCCAGTCCATCGGCCAAATCGTACTCCGCCGGCTCGGTGGACAGCGGTCCGGTGACCTGAGGCCACATCAGCGAACCGTTAAGCTTTGGACTGGCCAGCCATTCGCTCTCCAAGGTGTGGAGATAGACAGGACAGCCCTTCAGCTTGCGGATCTCCTCGACGCCCCCCATGTGGTCGAAATGCGCATGGGTCAGCAGGATCGCTTCAATCTCCAAATCCGCTATTCGCTTCACGAGCGGCCCCGGATTCATGCCAGGATCGATAATGATTGCTTTGCCTTCTGCAGGGCCTGTCAGTAAATATGCATTCGTCTGAAGCGGTCCTAAATTAAAGGTCTCAATATGAAGTGTCATGATTAGAACCCTGAGATCAGTTCACGCAATTCCTTAATGATGGCAGCGTGAAACTCAAACCCTTCCCCGTAGGCTTGAATGATGCTTTGCCGCGTGACGGCAAGGTTGTCCTGATAGTCCGTTGCTTCACGATCCGGATTGTTCTGCTTGAACTCAATCATAAACTTCTGAACATGCGCCGGACGCGGTCCCCATGTGCCGAGGACATGTCCCCCGGTATCCGAAATGATCACAACCGGAATGGAACGGGCGCCCATGGTCAGGAACTGATCCATGACGTCCAGATTCTCTTCCATAATCAGCACTTCCGTCTCAATCCCCGCGGTCTCCATCGCACGGAATACGACAGGAATATTGCGCGCAACATCGCCGCACCAATCCGCTGCCAGAATGAGGACCCGCAGATCATCCCTGAAATTGAGGCTTTCAAAAAACTCTTTATCCTCTTCATTCTCCCAGGTAAACTGCTCGTAGCCTGCCTTGAACGCATCCTGGTTCTTCTGCATGCCGTCCATGAATTGCTGCGGAGTAATGCCCGTACCCAAATGATTTGCCATGTTCATACTCATTCGTTATTTCGACCTCGCCTTCGCTGATTTTATCCATTTTATCAAAAAATAAAGAATCATGACGGCTAATGCGCCCAGCAGAATTTCCCGAACGTAAGGCCCTGCCTTCTCGTCGATATGCTCCCACTGGTCACCCAGAAGCAATCCGAGGTATAAGAATAATGCCGTCCACGGAATAACCGCAAGAGTGGTCAACAGCGTAAACCTGCCCACATGCATTTTGGATATGCCCGCCGGGATGGAAATCGCATGTCTTACCACCGGTACAAACCGAGCCGTAAATATAACGCCGGTACCATACTTGCCGAACCATTCCTCGGCGTAGTCGATATGCTTCTTCTTAATCAGTATGTACTTCCCGTACTTCTCCAGGAAGGGTCTGCCCCCGTAACGGCCGATCCAATAAATGAACAATTGGGCGAGCACGCCGCCAATGGTACCAAAAATCATGGCACCGATAAAATGAACCTCACCCATGGAAACCAGATAACCGCCATAGGCCAGTACGATCTCGCTTGGGATGACCTCCACCATTAATCCGAGCATGATTCCGAAATAGCCCAGCTGCTGGATCCATTCAAACAGTCGGCCCACAGCCTCGTAAAAGAATTCCACGCTTGTCCCCCGCCTTCCTACTGCGTTGATTTCTAGTACTAGCCTATTCTAACACAGCCCGGGACATGCCTTCTACATGCCTTCTAATGCGCCCAATTATGGGCGGCGCAGTGACTTTCGCCCGTTTCCGGACATATGGTGAAGCAAAGGAGTGAGTTAACGCATGCATTCTCCCCATGCCAAACGACCGGGCAGCAAGCCCCCCTCCCCGCGCGGAATACGGCGGGCCTGCAGCAAAGAATTATACCGTACGACCAAGCGGCTCAAGCTGTACCTTCCTCCGGAAACCTTGAAGCAAGGCGAGGAGTTGTATTATCGGAAGGTCATCGGAAACCTGATCTGGATTCACGAAAACTACAGCAACAAAAAACTGCTGTGCGACTGGTGGGAAAAAGACGTCTGCGGCGAGCTTGCCGAGCTCTGGCAGGTTCCGGAGCGCCAGCTGGCCTCCGCCTTTCGGGATGCCTTCGGGGGATGACCTATTCCCCCTCTCTTCCCCCGTCACACCGTGAGAAATTACGACAAAAGGCTGCATTTGGATCGTCAACCGTAGATCGATAGGTCGGTCCTTTCTACACCGTTCGTTCTAAAGGGAACCATCAAAGCGTCGTCAACGCCATGCCGCCCTTCATAGTGCCGCGTCAGGTGGGGCAAGGTAAGTCGCTGCGATTGGTTGCCATTCGCATGATTCGCCATAGGCTGTGCGGAGATAACGGATATCAGGGCTGCCTTGCAGCATGCTCCCGTTCTCCCCATGTCATCGTGTTATCCAAGCGGTTGGCCTGCCGAGCCGCAAGCACGGACAGATGAAAGCCACGGTCATTTCGAATAGGATCAAGCTCATGAAGAGCGGCCGCAAGGAAGCGATAGCGCTTCAAGGTATCCCATCCGGCCCGGGCCGCGTCAACCGCTCGGGGGGAATCTCCCGCCCAGCGGTACCCGTCCGCAAGGGCGGCCAGCTTCAGCACCGCCCGGGTTTGCTTGACCGCATTGAAACGATCCAGTTCGATGCCCCTTTTGAACCATGCTGCTGCTTCCTCCGATTCGCCTCTTAGGGAATAGCCTTCGGCCAGCTGCCAGCTTAAACCCGGGTGATTCGGCGCATGCACCATGCTTCGTTTCAGCAGCGGAATCTGCTCGCTTGGGGGAAGCCATGCCGAGAGCTTAATGGACGCATCCGTATTGGCAGGGTTCCACTTCAACGAGGATCGGAGGAGCACGATCTGCCGGCCTGGCGGCTCTGTTGCGGCCCATCGCTCCTGGAGCTCGCTGATGCCCAACGCCGCGGCGAGGAAAGTCCAAGCCACGAGCGGGAGAATGACCATAACCCTGAGCCGTCGCGGCGAGGAGCGGGCACGCTCCCCTTCATAGCCGGCTTGCAGTTGATTCCATCGTTTGAACGGCCGGGGTAGCCGAGTTGCCATAGATTCACGCTGCGGCGCCTTATCGGGGGAACCCTCGGCCAAGCCCATTGCCGTAAGCCACAATAGGAGCAGCCATACCAACCCGAAGCCCCAATCGAAATCCACGGACGCATGTCCAATCAGCACGAGGGCGGGGGGCATGAATCGTGAGCTTGCCCGGATGAGCCTCGCAACCATAAAGATAACCAGAATAAGGACAAGCAGCAGTCCAATGACTCCCGTATTCAACAGGATATCCATATATCCGTTATGCACCTCGGCACCCACGTAGGGTTGGGACTGAATGGCGAGGTAGGATTGCCGCCACGTCTCCCCTCCCCGTCCCAGCCACGGCGACGACCGGGCCAGCTGCCAGGCGTCGCTGTACATGAGGCGGCGCGCGCTGATCGTTGCCGCGCCGCCCAGGGTCCGATCCTGCACCTGGAGCAGGATCACGACCATCGCTGCGGCTGCCAGCAAGGCCGCAGCTCCCAGGGCCCCGGGCGCGGCGTAACGCCGCCCGGGCCCTCCGCTGTGCCGCCAGCGGCACAGCAGCAGGCCGGCGAGGACGCCGCCGGCCCAAAGCCCGGCCAGCCACAGCAGGCCGGGCAGCACGGCTGGCGCCAGCCTGGCATCCGCCAGCTGGCGGTACAGCAGCGCCGCGCTCGCCACAGGCGCGGCGGCAGCCACCAGGAGCGGCGCCAAGGCACGCCGCTCCTGGGCGAAGCCGGCCGCGCACGCAAGGGCGGCCGCAAGCCAGGCGCCGCGCGACTCCGTCAGGAGCAGCGCGGCGGTGTAAGGCGCAAGCGGCAGCAGCGCTGTCGCAGCGCGGAGCGTGCCCGTCCGGTTCCGGAGGACGGACGGCAGCGCGAACAGCCGCTCCAGCAAAAAGGCGGCCATCACCGCCCCGAACGTGTTCGGGTACTGAAGCAGGCCGCCAAGCCTCGCGCCGGTCGCGCTAATGTCCGCATCCGCCGTATGATAGATCCCATACGGCAGCTCCATAAGCCCGTATACGGCAAGCAAGGCGCTGCCGCACAGCACGGCGCCCAGCAGATGCCAGCCGGCATGCAGGATGCGTAAGCCGGAGCCTGTACGGCACGTGCGCCAAGCAACCATGGCAAAAGAACCATAGCTTCCCCACAGGATGATCTCCCTCATCGTGCCTTCCAGAGAGAGGGGACGCCCTATCCCGTGAAAGACGTAGATGAGAAGGATTGCGCAGATGCAGCCAAGAACCACCCGCAATTCTCTGTCCGAAGGAACCGCCTCCGGCAGTTTTCCCATGCCATGATTCTTCCGGCTTTGAACGGCAGCATGCCAATCCGATCCCTTCATGAGCAGCAGAAGCACGCCGAAACCCGCTCCGATCCAATATACATCCTCGTCAAAAAACATTCCGCTCCGGATACTGGCCGCAAGCCCCAGCCCGATCAGCATCATCCCGCAAACACGATGCAGGGTATTCGATGCCATTACACCACGCCCCGTTCAAGAAAGAATGCGCTACCCTTCTCCGCTTCTGCCTCCAGCACGATCCCGCTCCTCCGTGTGCTGAAGATGAAACCCACCCTAATAGCCATTGTGGACAAGGACGGTAGGCGTTATTCTTGATTCAATGTTGGCGATCACATCTGGTGCTGTAAGGGACGCACGATTCCCTAAATCAAGGCTTTGATTGCCATCGCAAGAAAAACGTCTAACGACGTACATTCTCAGAAGAAAGACCCCTTTTAGATGTTGATTATGTTGCGATAACTGGAAGGTCGGCTCCGAAGTTCCTATTTTTCATTAAAAAAAGCGATGAACGTGCGCGCTCGCAACAATCATCGCCAATCCGGTTCAACGCGGCTCCATTTCCGTATTCGGGAGCAGGTCCTTGCAAGCCTGTTCAAGGTACGGCGAGGCGCTTAAAAAATTTCGAAAGGCGGTATACTCCTGCCATAGTTTATCCCGGTCTCCGGCAGAACCGCTAACCGCACGGATCAAAATATTCTTGGGCGTATGTTCCATATCGATAAACTCCAGCAGCTGCGTCTTGTATCCCATCAGGTCGAGAAGCTTGGCCCGAATGGCGTCCGTGGCCAGCGCCGAGAAGCGTTCCTTCAGTATGCCGTGGGACAGCAGCGGCTCCATGACCGGGCTCTGGACTTGGGCGAACAGCTCGTGCTGGCAGCAAGGCACCGACAGAATCACCGAAGCCCCCCAGCGGACCGCTTTTTCCAGCGCCGCATCGGTTGCGGTGTCGCATGCATGCAGCGTGACCACCATATCCACCTGCTCCAGTTCGTCATATTCCGCAATGTCGCCGACAAGAAACCGCAATTGGGTATAATTCAGTTTTTTCGCCAGCATACTGCAGTGTTCGATGACATCCGCTTTGAGATCCAATCCGACAATATTCAGCTTTCTGCGCGCGGTTACCGCCAAATAGTGATACAAGGCGAAGGTCAGATAAGATTTGCCGCAGCCGAAATCGACGATCGTAAGCGGACGGTCCGCCGGCAGGTGAGGGAGGACATCCTCCACCATCTCCAAGAAGCGGTTGATCTGTTTAAATTTATCGTATCTGCGGGCAAATACTTTGCCATCCTCGCTCATGATGCCCAGCTCCACCAGAAACGGAACCGGCTCTCCCTCTTCAAGAATGTAGGTCTTTTTCCGGTTATGCGCCAAATCCGTTTTGGTCTTGGAAGCGGATTTGGTCAGAATCGAAACCTTGTATTTCTTCGAAATCAGAACCTGATAGTCCGCTTCCGGCGTATAGATCATCGCTTGCCGGAATACATTTTCGAACATATCCAACAGTACGGCCTCCGCCTCATCCGCCGGCACATTCTGATGGGTGACCTTGGTTCCGGAATAATAGGCGAACTGATAGTGCAGCTTGTTCTTAAGCTCTACGGGCTTCACCGTTACTTTGCTGTAGGTCATGCCTTCCCGCTTGCGAAGCTGGCTTAGCGTAGCCGTAATCAATGACGCTTCTTCCATGATGTTATGAATCAATTTTCTTAATGCATCCAAATGGTACATCTCGCTTTCTTTTATGTTATAGACGGTTAATCGAGGCTGGGAAACGCCTTGTCTCCGTCCGCCGCCGCATGCGGAAAACGGCGGTGGAGCTCGTCCATTCCTTCCTCGACTTCCTCCAACGGAAGGCCGCCTTTTGCCAAATCCTCGGGCCGTTTCTGCTGCAATCTTTGATAGAACCTTACAGCTTCGTCATATTCGATCATACCGCTATCCAGCAGTTGGTACAGGGTATTCTCCGCTTCCGCGAACATCCCCTGCTGTTCCGTATACGCATAATAATCCAGCATCGCCGTTTCGGGCCACGCGTAAGCCCTTAAACGTTCTTTCACCAGACCGATCCGTTCCGTCAACCCGATCAGTTTCGGATCCGCCCCTTGCAGGGCTGACTTCAAATATAACTGAAAGACCTTGGTATAGAGCATAACGGCTTCTTCTTCGCGCTCAAGCTCGAGCAGCAGCGATGCTTCCTCTTCCATCAGCCTTGCGGCACTCTGCAGCTTGTCCGCTTCCAGATAACCATGGTTACGAAAGAGCTGCTCGATATCGGCTGCGGACAAGGAGCGAAGCAGCCCTGAATTCAACCGGAACTGCCGTTTAAAAAGCTCATCCAGCTCCCATAAAGCTTCGGTGTGCTTGCGCTCCTGCTTGAGCGAAAACACTTTGGCTATCATCTGTGTCATATCCTCAATAAGCCGCACAAGATAATCCCTGCGAAACATACACTCGCCCCCAACCTGCATCCGTGACGGATGCAGCGAATTGTTGACCTCATCTTTAACCTTCCGGTAATTCCCGCTGCGGAGGAACTTAGGACCGGCATGCCCGGCAGCTTCGGTGAATCCCCTGCAGATGCATACATGCCGGGTCTATTCCCAATCCGGATCCCGATTAAATTGTAGGCTATCCGGGACCAGAATTCCAGTAGCCGCCCTCCTGCCCGTTCACGCTTTGTTCAGGCGGGGTCCGGAAACAATGGAAGGTCCACTGCAACTGCAGCCCACAATGCAACAAACGGACACCCCGTTAATAGGAGTATCCGTTTATTATAAACGATATGGATTTATTCTTGCTCCAGCCGTCCCATGAAAGCGGAAATGACTTCGCCGAGCTTCTCGGGCGTCTCCATCATACTCATATGACCCGCGCCCTCGATCACGATCCGGGTTACGTTGTCATGGTCTGTGGTAAAGGTGCGCTCCGCCGGAATCAAGCCGTCCTTCTCTCCTGCTACAAGCAGGATCGGCAGCGTGGATGCCGAGAGCACATCTCGCCGGTCCGGACGCTCGCGCATGGCCAGCGCCGCCCCTATCGCTCCTTGCGGCGGCGTAAGGTAACCGATCTCCTTCGCCCGCTGAATGCATTCCGGCTTGGTTTCCTTCGTATCCGGAGCAAACAGGCCCGGCACCAATCCGTCAACAAAAGCCGTAATGCCCTCCCCTTGGATGGTGCTGACCGCTTTCACCCGTTTCTCCTTCGCTTCATCCGAATCCGGATAGCCCGTAGAATGGATGAGGCCAAAGCCGTTCAATCGAGAAGCGTAACGCTGGGCGAAGGAGAGTGCTATATATCCTCCGAGGGAATGACCGAGCAACGCCGCCTTCGGAATATCGAGCTCATCCATCAATAGCAGTACGTCGTCCGCCATTTGTTCGATGGTATATGATCCCATCGGTGCATCAGACCGCCCGTGACCCCGGAGATCCGGTACAATGACTCTGAAGCCTTGAAGATATGGCAGTACCTGTTCCCAATAGGCGGAGCTTCCGCAGAAACCGTGAAGCAGAATGACCGGCTCACCTTGTCCCTGATCCACGTAGCAAATCGTGCTGCCGTTGCATTGTACTTTTTCCATAGCGATACCCTTCTTTCTATTCAGCGATGCCCTAGGATAGACACCCATTATTTTATAAAGAATGAACTATTATTAAACCAAAACACCCCCGGTTGAAACGCGTGTCTTACGGCCAAAGGCCAAAGGCCGCAGCGGCTTGCTTCGCTATCTGCTCCGCCATTCCCATGACCTGGTAAAGGGACGTCACTTGGAGGGTCCAATACGGCTTCGGTCCATGAACGTTCACGACCGCTGCCACGCTGTAGTCTCCCACTGCCGGCAGCTTCCCGCCGACGGATTGGGCCGGTGTCAGCGGACCTTCGCCTGCAAAGAAATAACCGACGGAAGAGGATTGTCCCAAGCAAGCATCAATGGCAATAACCACCTGATCCTCGGGTATGCCTTGAAGCTTTGCCACAAGATTAAAAGCATCACAGGGTTCGGGCAGCGTCCCGATCACCTGCGGAAAACCGCATTCCACAAGCCGGCTTCCAGTCAACGGACCGAGCGCGTCACCTGTGGAACGGTCGGTGCCAATACATAAAAATACGATGCTGCCCAGCGCATGGCGCTGCGAAATCCCCCGAAAAAAATCGGCCAGTTCATGGCCCGACATCTTGGCTTTGGCAGCATGCACGCTTGGCGTCTTGCCGGCTTGTTCGCTCATGAGGGACCTCCTTGATTAAATGGTTCGATGATTAGCATCGGTGACGGCGAAGCGTTTTTTTCTGATTTTAACCTATCTTCCTCACCGATGGCAAAAATATTGGTCGAGCCGCACGCTAACATGTTACAATACAGGGATGAAAATCGTAAATCCGCCTAAGAGAGGATGGTGTTATTCCATGGATTTGAGTGAAAAATCCCAAGCCAATGTCGAGTATATGATCGAACAGATTAAAACGAAGCTACGAATGGCTACAGGCGCTGCCATGCAGGCCTCCGCCTTCTCGGTTAACCAATATGATGACATTTATGATCTGTACGATATGGTCATGAATAAACAGAATCTTAGCATTTCGGAAGTGGAAGCCGTTGTATCCGAGCTTGGACAGCTCCGCGGAAACCAGTAGGACGGTATCTTCACAAACGTTGAGTGTATTCTTAAGAAGCGCTTTTGTCATGACAAAAGCCCCGGGTACTTGCGATTCTCGCAAATCCCGGGGCTTTCTGTTTACGTTATGGCATATCGATAAGGACCATTTCCGAGCTTCCCTCACTGGAGTTCCCCCGGAAGGTCAGCTCATGACGACGCTGTATCCTTGCCGCATCGCCCGCCTTAATATCGAATACGCCGTCTTCCGATGATATTTCGACATGACCGCTTATGACGTATAGATGCATTCTACGATCCCCGGCCAGACTGTACGCCAGTTCTTGTCCGGTCTCCAGTATGCTGCTGTACATCACAACATCCAGCGACTGGGGCAGGCTCGACTTACCATTGCCTGAACCGAGGATCGGAAGCATCTGGTTTAATTGCTGTTCTTTTGTGAAACTGCTTTGATGGTGACTGGTCTCAAGTCCCGGCTCTGCCGGGAGAAACCACATTTCCAGATAGCGTACGTCCTCCGAAGATGAGGCATTCCTCTCGGCATGGTACACGCCGGAGCCTGTATTCACGACATGAATCGTACCGGGCGTAAGCTCTATGAGCTTCCCTGTATCATCCTCATACGTCAACGTGCCTTCCAGCACCAAATGCACAATCACCAAATCATGATGAAACCTTCGATCAAACCCCTCCATCGGTTGGAGCACGTATTCATTATGCGCCAGAAGGCTTCCAAAGTGCTCGTTATGCGGGTCTGTATAATCACCAAAAGAAAAGCTGAATTCGCTGTGAATACCGTCTTCATGGGTAGTATGTCTTTCCGCTGCCGTCATGATTTTAATCATGGCCGGTCACCTCCGCCTTTTTTACTATTCAATACCCCGGCGGTTTCCGGTCTAATCAGTCGCCCTTAAGCGTGGAGCAGCTTAAATCCGATTTCTACCCTGCCTACTCGAAGACCCTCATCATTATATAAATCCTTAGGATATGCAGCTTTCAGCCGTTCGATGGTCGCTTTGCTGCCATAGCCGATTTGTTCCAATATGGACTCCGCGATCCAGCCCCATTCTTCCTCGGAGCCGTCCGAAATTTTGAAAGAGATGCCGAGCCGCTCCTTCTTAAGGCCGAAACAGTACACTCCCTTGAAGCCGCCCTTGGCCACAATATTAGGATCTTCCAGAAGAAGGGTATCCACTTTGTGTTTACCCGCCACCATATAAGGGGCTGCATGCATGGCCTTCGTGATTTGCATGACCGCCTTTCGCGTCGGCTCGTCCTCTATGAGGTCCGGGCATGCAAGCTTCATGTAGGCGGTTGCCAAAGCGCAGAGCGGCATGGCGAATACCGGCAGTCCGCATCCATCGGTTCCCAGTTTAACATCGCCGGGAGCCAATCCCGCCAAATAGGCGACCGTCCGAAGGATTTCCTGCTGCAGCGGATGTTCCGGCTGATCGTATCCCGTCAGCGGATATCCCGCCATCTGGCAGTAGGCCAGCATGCCATAATGCTTGCCGGAGCAATTATGGTACCATTTACTTTTATCGCCGCCGCCTCGCAAAAGTGTTTCTTTGCTTCCTTCGTCCAGCGGCCAGCTGGATGCGCACACCATGTGGGTTTCGCTGATGCCCGCCTTGCGTGCAAACCGCTCCAATACTTCCACATGAGCCCGCTCCGCACGATGCGAAGCCGTCATGATCGCAA
>Ga0209784_100306_pt1 | contig 26148 bp, 33 predicted proteins | sample AraplaCvi_mLB_r2_2_FD_184284 | JGI IMG/M metagenome (GOLD analysis project Ga0209784, IMG submission 184284) | Arabidopsis root microbial communities from North Carolina, USA - plate scrape CL_Cvi_mLB_r2 (SPAdes) (version 2) | ecosystem: Host-associated > Plants > Roots > Endosphere | place: USA...
TGGACACAATACATTGAAAGTTTATGACTACGGGATCCAGATGATATATTCGGATGCTCCGAAGCGAATCGCGCTGGACATGGGTTTTATCTCGGAACCTTATCAACAGATTATTTGCGTGCCGACCAGGGTCGTGGTAGAGGTGCTGGTACCTGAGCAGGAACGGAACGAGTCCGAACTGGATGCCGTGGTGAGCTAGGCTCAGGGAGAGAAGTAAGTATCATGGGCTTAAATGAAAGAACCGGGTTTTGAACCGGTTCTTTTTGTTGTTTAGGACAACTGGTGTGAATATAAGGTTAGCGTAACTTTGTCGCAGAAAAGACAGTTATAATAAATGAAGGGATAAAGTTGCGTAACCACGTGCTTCCGGAGCATAAGATCCGTAGATCTTAGGTCGACGGGATGCCCAGTCGCAGAGTAAAGGTGGGGAGTTAACATGGAAATGGTCGCACTGATACTAGTTGTGGGCTTTTTGTTCGTTGTGGTATATTTGAGGGCAATTTGGAACGTGTTGCTGGACATTCGAAACGAGTTAAGAAGTGATGGCGACAGAGGGGCGTGATACGATGCAGAGCGAGAAAAAAGACTACTCCCATGTATACTGGATCGGAGGCTCCCCCTGCTCGGGCAAGTCGACGATTGCCGAAAAATTGGCGAAGGATTACAGCTGCACCTATTATCAATGCGATCTATTCAACGAGAAGCATGTGACCATATGCCATCCGTCGGAGCACCCCACCATGTCCCGATTGAAGGATATGTCCTGGAATGCATTGTGGTCGCGGCCGGTGGAGCAGCAGGTTGAGGAAGAATTGGAATTTTACCGCGAGGAATTTGGCATGATTATGGATGATGTTTCGGCCCTGCCGGACACGAGCCCCATCATCGTTGAAGGTGCGGCTCTATTGCCGGAAAAAGTCGAGCACCTGGTACCCAGCCCGCATCATGCGATATGGATCGTCCCGGTTCCGGCATTCCAGAAGGAGCATTATGCCAAACGGGAATGGATCCACGAAATTTTGGTATCATGCGATGATCCCGGCGCCGCGTTTCGAAACTGGATGGACCGGGATATCGGGTTTGCGAGATACGTGGCCAAGGATGCCTTGGACCGCGGATTCAAGGTGATGTTCGTGGACGGGAGCCGAATTGTTCGGGAGAACTACGAAGAGGTCAGGCGTCATTTTATGCTATGCAAACAACAGGGAATCCAATGAAGAAAATCAAAATCGCATTGTTGGTTTTGCTAGTGTTTGTGCTCTTGTCTCCCTTTGTGTATGTGCAAGCCAACAAAATGATCTATGCCAAGAAGGTGAAGACCTACCTGCTTGAAGAAGAACATTATACGCAGGATGAAATCCAGTCGGTCCAAGGCATCTGGGGCGTTAAGCTGCCTCCTTTTTATGCCGTCGTGGTATTTAAAGACGAGCCTGAGGTAGAGTATATTTATTTTGCCCATGATACGATTATGCAGTTTGAATACCGATTGACGCCTGAGGGGGAAGCCCGTGGAATTACACGATCCATGCTAAAGCATGATATCCCAAGGGATTGATATGGTGTTGCAATTTTTAGTTTAAAGCTGTTCAGGGGGGAGCATCGCATGTCCATAACGCTACAAACTTCACGTCTGCAGTTGAAAACCGTGGATCGGGAACGGGCAGCGGATGTGTTGGATTTTATCGTCAGGAACGATGAGTTTTGGAAGATTTGGGAGCCTGCCAGGGAAGCGGAGTTTTATACCCTGGAGAAACAGGCTGAGATTCTGGCAGCGGAAAGTCGAAGCATCGCTGACGGTTCCCTGCTTAAAGTGTGGCTGCATCAAAACGATGAGATGATCGGCTCGATTGCGATCAGCAATATCGTGCGGGGTGTTTTTCAATCGGCTCATGTCGGGTATAAGCTGGCGCAATCTCATACGGGAAAAGGGTATATGACCGAAGCTCTGAGCGCCGTGGTCGGCTATTGCTTTGATACGCTGGAGCTGCACCGTTTGGAAGCCAACATCATGCCGAGAAACAAAGCCTCGATGAACGTCGTGAAACGACTGGGCTTCTATGAGGAAGGTCTGGCGATCAAATACCTGAAGATAAACGGCGTATGGGAAGACCACCTTCACATGGTGCTCCGTAACGAACGTATGGAGTAGATCATGTGGAAGAGAGTCTCTACACTTATTCTTCTCGTTTCATCATGACAACATCTAGTCTGGGACCTGAGATTCCATGTAAGAAGGGGCTGAGTTTTTGTATTTTTGGAGTTAGCGAATGGTCGAGTACAGGAATTACCCAACAATGATGATCGGAGGTTTATGAAAAATGCCATGGCCCATGGTCCATTTTGCGATTGCCCAGCAGCTGGGTACGCCGGAGCCGACACCGAGTTTGTTGCTTGGGAGCATCGCTCCCGATGCCGTCCATGTCAGGGGCAACATAACAAGAGAACAAAAAGGGATTACGCATCTGGTAAACGAAGATTTGTTGCCGGATGCCAATCGAATCAGGGAGAATTATTTGTTTTATGCAACACAGAAGCCGGGAAAAGAGTGGATTGAGTTTGTATACGGTTATTTTGCTCATGTCTACACGGATTTAAGGTGGGTGCAGACGCTTTACGCTGATTATAAAAAAGAAAATAAAGCGGACAAAGAAAGCTTGAGATTTACCTATAACCAGGAGGTCAGCCAGCTTGAGTTCGAAATCATACGATCTCAGCAATGGGCAGGTTCCGTCCTGAATAAACTTAAGGATTCAATCGGGTATGCACTGAACCCGTTTGTTGACAAGTCCGAGGTGGAGCAGTATCGAACGATCAAGCTGGAATGGTTGTTGGAGGAAGATAATGAGCCGAAGATTGAACTGATTTATTTTACTTTGGATAAAGTGGAGAGGTTCGTACAGAACACGGCTGCGGAGTTGAGCACATTATTGGCTCCCGAAGGGATCCATGTACAAGGAGGTTAGGCGTGTTACTGAAATACATACAACAAACGGGTTCGTGGATCTGTATCCTATGGATCGTGTTGGCATTATGCTCTTGTCAGAATGGAGGGGAGCGGGTAGAGCACATTGAGGCTTTTATCGTTGAAGATGTGATGATAACTGCAGATGGACTCAACATACCTTCAGGTTATAAAAAAGTGAATTCGATAACCAGTCATGAAGATAATCAAGGGGCCACGCTGACGCGTGTACGAGCGATTGAGGACTATTACGATAGCGAAGGGAAGTTTGTGAAAACCAGGGTGTATGATCAGAGTCATAAACGATGGAAAAATATACCGAACGAGGATTCCAGCAGCCAAGAAAAGGAGCTTGAAACACCTCTAACCATCCACATCCCCGACAATCATTCCTGGACACCCGTTCAGTTATCGGATCAACAAAAGGATGAAATAAAAGCCCATGTTATCAAACACACCCAAAAATGGTGAGTCTATTCGTAATTGTCGATAGGAGGAGGACTCCTCATGTTTCATGTAGAGATTAGGCGACCTAATCGTAATGATACGAAAGCGATGGAGTATTTTTTCCGGTTCGTGATTACCGATACGTTTGCCAAAGAAGGCTTGGCAGATTTATCGGAGGACATCGAGCAGGAGATTGACAGCAAGATTAGGTGCTTGAACGCGGATATTGCAACAAACGGAGAGCAGAGGTATTTTCTGATCGGACTTATAGACAACAGCGTTGTAAGCAGCATCGCGTTTGGCCCGTCCAGTGCATTGATACGGGAAAGTTCCAATGGAGTACTGCGTGACGTGGTTGAAATCGGAACGGTATTTGTGCATCCTGATTACCAGCAACAGGGAATCGGCAATCTGATGCTTCATATCATGTATCTTACACTGCTCAATAAGGGGATAACGGAGTTTTGTTTGGATAGTGGATACACGCGTGCTCAGAAAATATGGAAGAAGAAACTAGGTGAACCCGATTACGTCCTTCAAGATCACTGGGGGAGCGGAGTCGACCATATGATATGGAGAAGAAGGATGACGGACGTTCCCATTGTGTTTAGTATCGCCGATAGATCCAGGGAATTAGCAGGATCGAGTGACGTGCAGGATACATGAAGAAGATTATTTGGGTTGTATAAAAATACAAATAGATGTATATTAATTCCTATCATACGGTAGGAGTGGTATACGTGCTAAAGAGAATCGAAGAACTTGCCTTAAACGCTTGGCCAGCGCTTCAAACCTTGACGCACCATGGATGGCTGTTACGATTTGCAGACGGTTATACGAAGAGATCCAACTCGATTAATGCCTTATACACGGATCCATCGATAGACCTTGACGCCCAAATTCATGAATGCGAGCGATTATATGTTAAGGCTGGGCTAGACGTCATATTTAAAATCACCCCGTTCAATCCGCAGGAGCTGGACCGTATGTTGGATTCCAGAGGTTATTCCATACTCGATCCAACCAGTCTGAGGGTGTTAGATCATCTGGATCATCTGGAGCCTCCAACGCATAAGGAGGTTAAGATCGAAGAACGGCTGACGGATGAATGGCTGAGCGTGCTGACCGAGATAACTGGAATATCCGAAAAATATAAGGCTGTAAAAAGACAGCTGTTCAACTATTCCGTGATTCAATACGGATTCTTCATCCTATATGATCTTGGTGAACCTGTGGCATGCGGGATCGGGGCAATAGAGCAAGGCGTCGTCGGCATATTTGATCTCGCCACAGCTCCGGCATGCCGAAATCGCGGGTTCGGAAAGCAGTTACTCTTACATATTCTGCATTGGGCCAAGAAGAATGGAGCTGCAAACAGCTATCTACAAGTGGTCCAGAACAATGTTGCTGCAAACCGGTTGTACGATCGTCTTCAGTACAGGGAGATCTATTCCTATTGGTATAGACATAAGCGTATCGAAGGATAAAGGCAGCATCCGTAGCGTATGAACCGGTGAATCTGAGCTTATCGGATCCAGATCCAGGGGTTACCCAATCGAATGAACAGTTGTATAATCATGGAAGATGCCTGCCACAGAGGACCCCGCCTTAGATGAAGCTGTCTAAGTTGGGTCTTTTTAGTCAAATGGGCTGTTCGCAGTCATAAATCGCGTTTTCCCTTTTTCTAACGTACTCATGAAGGATACAGAAAGTTGGTGAAATCATGTTTGACTTATCTTCGAAGTATTATGACGTGATCTACAGCTTCAAGGACTATGAGCAGGAGGCGCGGCAGGTCCGGGAATATATAGAAAGACAAAGCAAGGTGTACCAAACCATTCTGGATGTAGCCTGCGGAACGGCGGAACACGCTGTTTTCTTGAAGCAGCACTATGCAATCGATGGAATCGATTTGAACCCCGAATTCGTAGCTATAGCGAAGTCGAAGAATCCCAAGGGGGATTATTCGGTGGCTGATATGACCCGTTTTCGACTCGGCCGGAAGTATGACGTGATTATGTGTCTGTTCAGCTCCATCGGGTATGTGAAGACGCCGGAGCTGTTGGTTCAAACCCTTGTGCAGTTTAGGGAACATCTGAACGAGGAAGGTATCATTCTGGTTGAGCCATGGCTAACGCCGGACGTTTGGACAACCGGAAGAGTGGACACGATCGCGACCGAGCGCCATGGGATCCACATGAGCAGAATGTCCCATTCGGATCGCGCAGGTAATGTTTCGATCATGAATTTTTCGTATTTGTTTGGCAGCGAGGTTGGAATCGAGCATTACACGGAGGAGCATCGTATGGGTCTGTTTACCGTGGAAGAGATGATCGGGGCATTTCGGGAAGCGGGACTGGATGTGGAGCACGATACGCAAGGCTTGATCGGAAGAGGCATGTATATTGCCCGAATAGCTTAGTAAGGAGGACCTCAAAATATGTATGCGCATAGACCGCTGAGGGATGAGGATTTGCAAGCGATTTGCAGCTTTCCTCAAACGCCGGAAGAACTGTTTTACATGAGCCCGAGATCGGAATTCCCTTTGACGCCGGATCAAATCCTGAGTTTGCTTGAGAACCGCTTTGATCCCACGGTTATCGTTGAAGAATCCACCGGGCAGGTCGTCGCCTACGCGAATTTTTATGAAGATGCGGATGGATCGTTGTGGCTTGGCAATGTCGTTGTTGCACCGTCGCACCGTGGACTCGGTGCAGCGCAGAAGCTGTTGCGTACCATGATGGACATCGCCAAAGAAAAATACGAAATGGAACGTTTTTATCTAAGCTGTCATAATACCAATTCCAGAGGGCTTGTTTTTTATCATAAGTTGGGGTTCGAGCCGTTCGATGTCCGCATCACGGCGTTAGATGATGATCGGAAAATGATTACCATTCAGATGAGGCTGGATTTGGTCTGAGCAAGTCGTGTTGTTCAGTCGGATTCTGAGGTGAAAGGGGAGCTTTGGGATGAACACCATACAAGCGGTGCTGTTTGATTTCGATGGTACTTTAGCAGATACGCTGCCGCTCTCGTTTAAAGCGTTCCGGGCGGTTTTCTTGAAGTACGAAGGCCAGCGGTTGACCGATGCCGAGATCGTTCAGACGTTTGGGCCAACGGAGGAAGAGATCATTGCCAATTATCTTTCGAATCCGGCCCATGTTGATGAAGCCGTAGAATATTATTACGAAGTGTTTGAGCAGAATTTTCAAGAGCATGTGCAGGTATCGGAAGCCGTACAGGATCTAATTGTGAAGCTGTCGGATTTACGTTTACCCATGGTTATTATCACGGGCAAGAGCAGAAGATGCCTGGATATATGTTTAAGAAACCTGAAACTGGACGGGTATTTTGCCGCTACCATTACGGGAGATGAGGTTGAACGTTCCAAACCGGACCCGGAAGGGATATTCAAAGCCGTTCAGCTGTTGGGTCTGAGGACATCGGACGTGGTTTTTGTCGGGGACAGCGATGCCGACATTGCGGCTGGCAAAGCAGCTCAGGTATTAACCATCGGGGCGCATTGGTTTGATACCGTTCAGAATGCACAATTTGCGGTGGAACCCGACTACATTTTTACACGGACCGATGAGTTGATAACATGGATCATGGCGAGGAATCATTGAGCGAATGAAAGCAGGGGGTATATTGAAAAGCAAGACAACGATCGAATTCCAGGGTAAGCCCTTTACGATTGAATGTGAGGACATCTTCCTTCGGGAATATTTGTTGGAGGATCTGGATGCGATCTGCAAGATCACGCACGAACCGGAGATCAGACATTTCCTGCCTGGCTGGGATGTATCAAGGGAACAGCGGCGAGAGTGGTTAACCGACTATGAAATGCCGGGGAATCGGCGGTTCCTGCAAGCCGTTCAAGACGGCGGGGATGTGGGGCAGCTGCGTCTGCGGTTAGCCATCGTCTTGAAAGAAACAGGGGAATGCATCGGCTGGTGCAATAGCGGTCCTAAGGAAGAGCTGCACCCGCCTAACCGGGAGATTATGTACGGAATCTCCAATCGGTATTACAATAAGGGATATGCCACCCAAGCCGTGCGGGCGTTAATCCGTTATTTGTTCCGGAATACAAGGGAGCGAGAACTCAACGCAATCGCCGTTGTTCATAATCATGCTTCCAATAAAGTAATCCAAAAGTGCGGGTTTGCCTATATCGGCGAGATCGAACTTGAGCAGGAGCAGTATCATCACTATAAATTATGCGATGGTTCGATGAATCCGGATGAATAAAATGTTATGCTGGGTAGCGAAAGGGTAATGGTTGAAGTTAAGCAGCAAGAGAGGAGGCCCAGCCTTGCGATACAACGTTATTTTATTTGATGCGGACGATACGCTATACGACTATGCCCAATCGGAGGCGTTTGCGTTAGCCGGCGTTTTTGGCGAGATCCAGCAGGAGTGCACGGATGCGATCGTAGACAGTTACAGGCGCATAAACCAGCAGTTGTGGAACGATTTCGAGCAGGGGATCGTGACGCAGGACGAATTGCGTACGGCCCGGTTCGAAAGACTCTTGGCGGAACACCGTATCAATTGCGCTATGGACGCTGAAGCCTTTAGCAATATCTACATAAATTATTTAGGACAGGGCTCCTTTCTGATGGAAGGGGCAGAGAAGCTGTGCAGTCAACTGTCCGAGCGCGGTCAACGCATGGCCATCATCACGAACGGAATCAAGGAAGTGCAGTTTAATCGTATCAGCCGTTCGGCGCTGTGCAATTCCTTTGAATGTATCGTGGTTTCAGAGGATGCAGGAGCTCAAAAGCCGCACGAAGGAATATTCGATTACGCCTTCGATATATTAAACCACCCCGACAAAAGCGAGGTGCTCATGGTTGGCGATTCATTAACATCCGATATACAAGGAGGCATCCGTTACGGGATTGATACCTGCTGGTATAACCCGCAGCGAAAGGCCAATCCGACGTCCGTTCACCCCAAGTATGAAATACATACTTTGGAGGAGCTCCACGACGTCATTTCATCCGAATGACCGTGCTTTGGCCAGATCGATGAAGTGGGGGACAACATGATCCTTCCTAGACGTTTATTATTTATGCTGAGGGTTTTTCCATAGGCTCCATGCGAAAAGGGGGGGAAGTGCTGAGGTGGTTCAGTGTCCATGGTGTGCACAGGAGGTAACGTTGATTGATCGTGTGTGTCCGGAATGCAAGCATGAGGTATTGCCGGAGCATCTAGGCACAGAGACGAATGAACAGACTACCGACCGGTACGATTCAACAGCCGAAATGGATTACCTAAGCATTGAGGAATTAATGGCCAGCAAGTTCCATTGCCGCCGCTGCGGTCACCGTGAATGCAGCTCGCAGGAGGTCAGCATGAGCGGTACGGGCTTAAGCAAAATATTCGATATCGACTATCATCATTATCTCTTCGTATCCTGTATGCGGTGCGGTTTCGTCGAGGTATTCAATCCCGATGTCCTCCGCGGACATCAATAAGGAGTGCTGGGAACGGTGCTCGATATCATCTGGGGTTAACTAACAGAACATCAGCAAAGGAGCATGAACATGATACAGGCATTTATTTTTGACATGGACGGGGTCATTATTGACAGCGAACCGCTGCACTTTGAAGTGGATATCCAGGTGATGAACTACTACGGATCCTCGATAACCCATGAACAGTTGGAAAAGTATGTAGGCATGACCAATCCGGAGATGTGGGCAGCCATTAAACATGAGCATCAGCTTGCCCAATCCGTTTCGGAGATTATCGAATACCAATTGTCCAATAAAATCGAGATGCTCACCTCTCGGGAAATGGAGCCGATTGACGGCATCCGGGAGCTTCTGGCTGAACTTAAAGCACGTCGTATCCCTGCTGCGATTGCATCATCCTCGTCTCCCGTATTTATTACGGCCGTCTTGCGCAAGTTCGATCTCCTGGATCAATTCGAATGCGTCGTGAGCGGTGAAGAGGTGGAAAAAGGAAAACCGGCGCCGGACGTGTACCTCAAGGCGGCCGAATTGTTAGGCGTGGAGCCCGAGCACTGCATGGTGCTGGAGGATGCACGGCATGGCGTTGCTGCAGCGAAGGCGGCCGGCATGACATGCATCGGCTTCGTGAACCCGAATTCGGGAAATCAGGATTTGTCGCAAGCCGATCATGTCGTGGATTCCATCGGGGAGGTTCTGAAGATTTGCCAATTTAAATAGACTTGGTCTTGAATCCTGGCAGTTTGGCCGCACATTGCGGCTGAGCTGTTTTTTTGTTTTTGGTTCAAATGGTTATAAACCCAACTTCTTGATCGTAAAACTCGTTTATACTATATCTACTATATTATATCTACTATTAGGATCTAGACCTAAGTCTAGGTTCATTATCGTCTGAAGACGGAGGGCATCCTGCTCCATTCATGATATCCTTGCATTAACATGATACGGGAGAGGAATGTGAACCGATGATTTCAAATTCGAATGTAAGCAACGATATCGCACGATACACGGGCTGCCCAAGGGTCAGCCAAGCAGAGGAGATTAGGCCTGATGGATTTTTTACGTAATTTAGGCGATATCGGATTATTCATTCATGCCATGATCGACGCGATTATTTTTCCGATTCCGGCACTGTTCTCGCAGTTGTCCTTAAGTGCCTTGAGTCCGGACCGTGCGATCTGGCTCGCCACGATCGGGTTTGTCGGGTGCTTGATCGGAACGCCCATCGGATATGGAATCGGCAAGGCTTCAGGGAATTTGGTGTTGACGAAGATCATGAAGAAAAAATGGTATGATTCTGCGACCGCCTTGTTTACCAAGCATGGCGAAGCCGCTATCCTGGTCGGTGCGTTTACGCCGATTCCCTTCAAAATATTCACCATTCTATCCGGCTGCATGAACTATCCTTTATGGAAGCTTATCAGCTATGCAGCGCTCGGACGCGCCGTGAAGTTCTACACGGTGGGTGTGCTGTTCTACGTATATGGCCGTGCTGCCGAGAACATGGTGGACAGCGTGCTTACGATTATTTTGTTATCCGTAGGTGCTCTGATCGGGGGCATTTGGCTGACGGTGCGGCTTATCAAGAAGCGCAGGAATAAACGTTCGGAGGTCCCTGTCGTGCAGGGGCCAAAAGATTCAATTGACGTAACGGCAGGTGAAGAATAAATGATAAAGCGACTGCAAAGCTTTGATCACCGGGTATTCGTCTGGTGCAACCAGACGATCAGCAACCGTGCCTTTGACCGGTTGTTCGGCGGCATCACCCATCTCGGCGGATCCACCTTCACCATTCTGAGCGCATTGCTAATCGCCTGGGCAGCATTCGAAGCTTGGGATATAACGGCATATCAGAGTGCCATTGCGTTAACCGTTAGCCATCTGATCGTGGTCCTCATCAAGAGAATCGTCAGAAGAGATCGTCCCTTCCGGGTTTTGGAGCAGGTAAAGATCGGAAATTTCCCGCTAAAGGATTACTCCTTCCCTTCCGGCCATACAACGGCGATTTTTGCAGTCATTACCCCGCTGTTGTTTCTGGTTTCGCCGCTGCCGACGATACTGCTGATCATTCTGGCTGCGCTGGTCGGTCTATCCCGTATCTATTGGGGATATCACTACCCGACCGATTGTCTGGCGGGAAGCTTGATCGGATTCGGATCGGGATGGCTGGTCGTTTACCTGATGCATGTCTTGGGAAACACATAACGTTAGATAAGGAGTAATATCAATGAGATCCATATATGAGCAAAAAATTATCATCTTAACCGGAAGTCTGGGAGAGGGTCATAACCAGGCATCAAAGGCCATTGTGGAATCAGCAAAAAGAAAATACCCTCATCTGCGCGTTAAAGTCATTGATTACATGGAGTTAACCCATCCGCGGCTGCATGTGGCCGGACAGTTTTTCTTTGTGCAGTGGATGAAGCGTTTTCCATCCGTTTACGGTTATTTGTTCCAAAAAACGCGCGAGGAAAACACGCTCATTCAGATGCTGAAACGCTTCAGTACCTTCAGTCTTCAAAAACTGAGCGGGATGCTGGAAACCGAAAAGCCGGCTATCGTAGTCAGTACGTTTCCGCCGGCAGCGGCAGGCATGTCCCTGTTGAAAGCGATGGGTTACACGGACGTGCCGACGGCCACCGTCATGACGGATCATACGGATCACAGTTATTGGATCCATTCGCATACGGATTATTACATGGTCGGGTCCGATGTGGTTCAGGTTGCATTGGAGCGCAAAGGCGTGCCGAGCGAAAAAATCTCGGTAACCGGAATACCCGTCAACCCGCTCTACAGTCAACCGGTGGATGAGGAACGGCTGCGAGATTATTATGGCTTGAAACCATCCGAGCAGGTCGTGTTGATCATGGGCGGCGGAGAAGGGATGATCGATAAAGAAATTATCGAGCTCTTGAAATCCAGGGCATACCCGCAGGATATTCGGTTTATGGTCGTGTGCGGACGCAATATGAAATTATATCAATCGCTGCTGGAAGAGTTTGCGGAGCATCCGCAAATCACCGTCATGGGTTATGTGGATCGTATGCATGAATTGATGGCGATGGCCGACTTGATGGTGACGAAGCCGGGAGGTCTCACGATTTCCGAAGCATTAACGATGGAACGTCCCATGCTGTTGGTAAAACCCTTGCCGGGCCAAGAGCAGGATAATGCGGACTACCTGGTTGGCATTGGCGTGGCACGTCAAGCTATGGCGGGAGAGCTGCAGCATCAATTCATGACGCTAATGACGGATCCGTCCTTGCTGCAAGAGATGAAGCGAAAAGCGGCCATTAACACGCACAAAGATTCGGCGCTATCGGTTCTGACCCGATTGATGGAGATTCAACGGCGTTACCGCCCTTCACGAGAATGGGCCGAAGAAAAGAACACGGTGCCCTACGAGGTGCTGAACAGGGAAGTTTATGTGAATGAAGCCCTGCACCACTACCATGACAGTTATCGGTAAGACGAAGGAGTTTTCCCCATGAATTTGTTTGAATTGGTTGAGCGGTTGTTTGAACAATATGGTTATCTGGTGTTATTGATTGGGCTTCCTCTTGATTTTATTGCTCTTCCAATTCCTCCAGGAAACACTACCCTGACTTATACCGGGTTCCTGGCCTATAAGGGGGTCATCAACATGGTTCCGGCCATGGGATCTGCTTTTATAGGAGCGGCCATGGGACTGACCATTACCTATATCCTCGGCTACCGGTTAGGGATGCCGCTGATTGAACGCTATGGAAAATGGCTGTTCATCAAGCCGTCCCTTGTGGAGAAAACACAGGCGTATTACAGCAAGTATGGGAACAAGCTGCTCATTGTCTGTTTTTTCATTCCCGGAGTCAGGCAGTTTATCGGGTACTTCATCGGCATGATTCGGGTTCCCTACCGGACGGTTTGGATATATGGATACACGGGGGTGGCTGCATGGGTATTGGCATTCTTCAGCATAGGCTTTATATTCGGGGAGCAGTGGCAGTACATTCTGAATGTGGTGGAGCATTATTTAAAAGTCATCTTTCTCTGTCTGGCAGGTTCAGTTCTCGTTCTGCTGGTGCGGAGCCGCGTGAAACGCGAGAAGGCCAAGAAACTGACCAACGCGACAAGGAATGAATAGTTAGGATCCATGACCCGGCGTAGGATCATTGGTTTGCTCGGGTATATATAAGACAGGGACGAGCTGTGACGTGATTTGTGGTACGATCTACAATAAGTCAACAGCAGCCCATACATAATGTATACGAATGATGAGAGGAGAGAGGAGCCTGGCATGAGCAAAACCATACCGTTGTTCAGGGTGTTCGACGAAACGAAGGCAAGGGAATTCTACATGCAGTATCTTGGTTTCACCTTGGACTGGGAGCACCGGTTTGACGATTCGGCGCCGCTTTACATGCAAATCTCCAAAGGTTCGTTATTGATCCATTTAACGGAGCATTACGGCGACTGCTCCCCTGGAGCAGCCATCCGCGTGGAGATCGCAGGAATTGAAGCTTTTCACGAACAGCTGTCAAGCCAGAACTATCCGTATCAGAGACCCGGAATTGAGATCGCCCCATGGAACAGCAAAGAGCTATGTGTAACGGATCCGTTCGGCAACCGAATCACTTTCTACGAGGAGATGGAATCCGAGTGATGAAGCTAGACGAGATACGATGGGAACAAGCAAGGCAGTATATGCTGCAGCGGGCCAGAAACCTTGAACGGGCCTTGTTCCGATATGAATTCGAGAACGGGTCGTTTACGGATGTGCTGATTGAGCTCTCCAGCTACCAGAACGAGGATGGCGGATTCGGTCATGGCCTTGAGCCCGACCTTCGCTGCAAGGAGTCATCCGCCCTGGCGACGACCAGAGCCCTGGAGATTCTTCGGTTACATCCGAATCATCCCGAACGGAACGAACGGGTTATATGCGCGTTACAGTATCTCGAGCACACATATGTGCCTGAACGCTCAGGATGGGACATTATCCCCGAAGAAGCGGAGCAGTCACCTAGAGCGATTTGGTGGCAATACGGCGCTTTTAAGGACCATTGGGGCAACCCCAATGCAGAAATCATCGCTTATTTTATCGATGAACGGGAGCTGTATCCTCTGGAATCGCTGGATTTCTTGGTTCGATATGCTCTGGACTACCTGAATCGAACCAGCGATTTAAAAGAAATGCATGAGCTGTTTTGTTACTTGCGCTTGAATGAGCGGTTGCCAAAGGAACAGGCATCCGAGATCAGGGAGGCTTTGGAGTCTTTCATGGACAACTGCATTAGCCTCGCCCCCGGCAACCGGGAGGGATACGGGGCAACACCGCTGAGCATAATGGACACACCGAACTCTCCTTATTTTCCAAAATATCGAGCGCTTCTTCCGGGTGAGCTGGACTTGCTTATAGAGAACCAGGGCGAAGATGGTGCCTGGGAGCCGAATTGGAGCTGGTACCAATTCGAGGACGTATGGCCGTCGGCCAAGGAAGAATGGAAGGGCGTTATGACACTGAATGCGCTTCGGACGCTGCGTAATTTTGACCGGATTGAGGGGATATGATGGCAAGATCCTGAGAATGAAACAGATATGGCTCGGTTCGCCGTAAAGCGAACCGAGCCATTGTTGTTTGGAGAAAGGAAGATATGCCCGCGTATCAAGATGAATCCCTGCAAGAGGAAGCAAATGCGTAAAGCCTGCTTAAGCCTTCTTCGATCTCTATCGTCGAAAGGTTTCCATACCCCAATACGATCCCTGTCGAACTCGGAGGACGCGATGGCGAGATTCTGTAATTAGAAGCAGGCTCGACGCGAAACCCGTGTGAGACCGTATCGTTCCATGGGAGGAGAGCGTAAGCTTGAGGACCGAATATCACCTGAAGATGCATCCCCGCATCATCGCCGACGATGGAAATATCCTGCCCGAACAAGTGATGGAGCCGTTCCGTTAATACATTGCGGCGTTTCTTGTACACTTTTTTCATCTTATGGATATGCCGTTCCAGATGGCCGTCCAGAATGAATTGGCTTAGCGCTTGTTGAATGACGGTCGGGGTATGTATATTCAGTTTATCTTTCATCTCGGTTATGGCATCGGTTAGATCCGGCGGCACGATCATGAATCCGATTCGGAGGCTCGGCGTTAAGATTTTGCTGAATGTTCTCACGTAAATGACTCTCGAAGGCGAGAGCGTCTGCAGAGGAGGTACCGGGATTCCTCGAAGCCGGAATTCGCTGTCATAATCATCTTCGATCACGAAGGAGTCGGCTTCCTCCAGCATCCGGATGACCTGATGTCTGCGCTGGATGGATAATACGCTGCCGGATGGAAACTGATGTGACGGCGTTAATAAAACCAGATGACCTGGCGCGAAACTCCTCAGGGCGTCGATGCGCATGCCGCTGTGATTCACCTCAACCGGTGCAAGCCGATAGTTCATCATCTGAAAAATATCGCGGGTAATATCGATCGTGGGGTCTTCGATATAGATGGAATGAAACCTGGAGGCTAACGATAAGCCTGCTCGGCTTAGGCTGCTGGGCAATGGGCGGGAATTTTACGTTGGACGGCTTGTCCGACGGATGGGGTGAGGTGGACGAACGTGAATCCGTTGCAGGGATTCATGCCGCCCTGGACAGAGGCGTTAACTTTTTTGATACGGCAGACGTATATGGTACCGGGCATAGCGAACGGGTGCTTGGCCGAGCATTAAAAGGAAAGCGGCACGAAGCGGTGATAGCCACCAAATTCGGTTATACCTATGATGAAGCAACGAAGGAAGTTTTTACGCGTTATAATGTTACGCCGGATTATATCCGCTATGCTTGTGAGCAGTCTCTTCAGCGACTCGATACGGATTATATCGATCTCTATCAGATTCATGTAGGCGGATTACAACTGGATGAGGTGGAAACGGTGATTGATGCCTTAAACGGCCTTCGTCAAGAAGGGCTGATCCGTACATATGGCTGGAGTACCTGGGATACGGCCAATGCCGAGTTATTTGCGGAGCGATCCGAAGCGGCAGCCATTCAGCACGTGCTGAATGTTCTTAGTGACGATAAGGAGATGATTGCCCTTTGCGAACGTCATGATTTGGCGAGCATCAATAATACGCCTTTGGCAATGGGGCTGTTAAGCGGGAAATTTAATCAGGACACCCGATTCAGTGATCAAGATGTGCGAGGAAGCGGTCACGACTGGGTCGCCTATTTCAAGGAGGGTAAACCCGTACCGTCGTTCCTCGCTAAACTGGAAGCGGTGCGGGAGATTTTAACGAGTGAAGACCGTACTTTAGTTCAAGGAGCGTTAGGATGGATTTGGGGAAGAAGCCGCGCGGCGATTCCGATTCCAGGCTTTAAAACGAGAAGTCAAGCGGAAGAATTAATAGGAGCCGTTGCTTTTGGACCTTTAACGGCTGGACAGATGAACGAAATCGAAGGTATACTGGGCTCCATGTAGTCACATTCCAGTTATGTAGCGGGAGAGAAGCCCTTGGCAGATGCCGAGGGCCTTTTCGACGGGAAATAAGCAGCATCCATCAGGAGTGCAGACACTATTATTTTTCGGCGGAGATGCTTAAATGATGACGACATGGAATGATTTCAAACATAATGGAAGGAGAGAGGGAACATGGATTTGAGGTATCCGATAGGACAGTTTGACTGGGGAGGCAGCAAGTCGCCAGAGCACAGGAAGGTCTGGGTCCGAGAGATTAAGGCAATGCCGGAGAAGCTGAGGGCAGCGGTCCAGGGGTTAAGCCACGAACAACTGGATAAGGCTTATCGCGAGGGCGGCTGGACGATCCGCCAGGTTGTTCACCATCTTGCTGACAGTCATATGAACAGCTATATCCGGTTTAAACTTGCGTTGACGGAAGAGAACCCGACGATTAAACCGTATGACGAACAGAAATGGGCTGCCCTGCACGATTCCTTGACACAAGACATTGACGCTTCGCTTGCATTGATCGACGGATTACATGCCAGATGGGTCGCATTATTGGAGAATATGAAGGATGGGGACTATCTGAGAACGTTCTACCATCCCGAGAACCAGCGAACAACGAGTTTGGAATACGCCGCAGGCATGTATGCATGGCATGGGAATCACCACATTGCCCACATCACGTCAGCCAGAGAACGATTTGGATTTTAGTCGAAATCACAAAGAACTCCGTCATACGACGGGGTTCTTTGTGTGCGGACATGTCGTGATTTCTAACTTGATTGTCGCAATTTTACACTGTGAATCAGGCGGTACGTGTGATAGATTAATGGCATGATGTCTTAATATTAGATACTGAGGTGACTAGAATGATCAGAATCGGAAAAATTAGTTATTGGCATGTGCACGCATGGGATTATACGAAACAAGCGCAGGAGCATCCCGATGCTCAAATCGTAGCGGTATGGGATGAGAATCCGCAGCGGGGAAGAGAAGCCGCCGAGAAGCAAGGCGTGCGTTTTCATGAATCGCTGGATGACATGCTGCAAAGCGACGATATTGATGCCGTGATCGTGGATGCTCCGACATCCATGCACAGAGAAGTCATGTTGAAGGCCGCAGCGGCAGGCAAGCATATTTTCACGGAAAAAGTAATTGCTGCAACCCTTCAGGAGGTCAATGATATCATGAAAGCCGTGAAGGAGAATCAGGTCAAATTCACGGTATCGCTGCCGCGGCTGAATGACGGTTATACGCTGGCGATCCGTGAGGTATTGGAGCAGGGATTGCTGGGAACCGTGACGCTCGTTCGCGTTCGCTTGTCCCACAATGGCGCAACCGCCGGTTGGCTGCCTGAGCATTTCTACAGCCTGGAGGAGTGCCGAGGGGGTGCATTGATCGATCTGGGCTGCCATCCGATGTATTTGACGCGCCTGTTCCTTGGCGAGGAAGCCATTGACGTCCAAGCGAATTTCGGATACATAACGGGTAAAGAGGTAGAAGACAACGCCGTTGCCACGCTCTCTACGGCAGCGGGTGCCGTCGGCGTGGTGGAAGCCGGATTCGTTAACAACTTCTCTCCGTTCACGATCGAGATTCATGGCACGGATGGAACCATCCTGTACGGAACGCCGGATAGCAAGCTTCTGCTTCGTTCAACGAAAAAAGAAGAGTACAAGGATGCGTGGGTGGAGTTGCCGGTACCGGCGAACCGCGCAAGCGCTTTTGAACAATGGATTTCTCATATTCAAGAAGATACCGTTGCCGAAGAAAATATCGCATACGCGGTTGAATTGACCAAGTTGATGGAGGCAGCCAATCGTTCGGCCAAGGAGCATCGCGCTGTTCGATTGGATGAACTTCAAGCATAAGATACAGGGATGATGCACCGGGATGAATAACCATTTTCCATACGAAATGATGAAAGAGCGGCAGGATGCCTTGGAGCGGCTTGATCTTAGGGTCTATTGGGGACGTTACGAGATCCGAGTCCTTCGGTTTCATCTCACCACCTTCCCGCCCGGGAAGATTGTCTCCTTCCATAAGCATGCGGAGTATGAATTTCATTTCATACCCCGCGGCAAGGGGACCGTTATTATGGAGGATGAGCCGTATGCGCTGCGGGAAGGGATGTTTTATTTAACGGGTCCGAACGTGCTTCATTATCAGGAAGCGGATACCGCGGAACCGATGGACGAATTATGCCTGCACGTCGACATCATTCCCCGCGATGAGATTTCCGAGCCTGAGAGCCCGGCACTGCCTGTTTCGGATCCTTGGGAAATGGCGGAAGCCGATGACTGCATGGAGAAGCTGAGAGAATTGCCGATGAAGCCGACGATGGACATCCATCGCGCGATGCCTTATTTTCTTGAGGCTTATCAGGCTTCGCAGGAGAAATATTCGGGTCTGTACACAACGATCAAGCAATGCCTTATTCAGATATTGCTGCGCGCTGTGCGCGCATATGAATCCGAGCCATCGGAAGCGGAGCTGCCTTCGCGCGATATGAAGGCTTACCGTTATCAATTGGCGCTGGAGTATATCCATGCGAATTCTTCGGGGGAGGTTGTGCTGGATGACGTCGCAGAGAAGCTGCATATCAGCTCAAGACAGCTGCAGCGGATATTCAAGGAACAAGCGGAAGGCCAGTCCTTCAGCGAGATCCTGGAACATGTCCGCCTGGAAGCCGTGTGCAGGAAGCTGATCGATACCAATTGGTCGATTGACAAAATCGCCATTCACGAAGGCTTCTCCAGCGGCAGTTATCTGCATACCGTTTTCCGAAAGAGATACGGATATACGCCAACAACATACCGAGCCATGAATGTGAAATTGTAGGGGGAGTATCAGCCATGGGCAAAACCATTCGAATTGGAATTATCGGAAGCGGCGGCATTGCGGGGGAACATGCAAAGTACTATAAACAAATTGACGATGTGCAAATTGTTGCCGTAGCTGATATTTTACCCGGCAGAGCCGATCAGTTTATTGAGCGCTGGGGATTGCAGGGAGCCATCGGATTCGATGACCACCGCAGATTGTTGGATCTTGACCTGGACGGCGTAAGCATCTGTACGCCGAACGTCGCTCATTACCGTACGACGATCGATGCGCTGTCGGCGGGCAAACACGTTATGCTTGAAAAACCGATGTCGGTCACTTTGGAAGAAGCGATCGAGATGGTTCAAATCTCGAAGAAGACCGGGAATATGCTTAATGTAGGTTTTCAGCCGCGATATGACCCGAACATGGGCATCATTAAGAATTTGATCCAGAACGGCGAGCTTGGAAAAGTGTACTATGTGGAAACCGGGGGCGGCCGCCGACGGGGAATGCCGGGCGGCACGTTTGTTCGCCAGGAAATCGCCGGGGCAGGCGCTATGGCGGACATCGGATGCTATTCCCTGGACATGGCGCTGAACGCCCTGGGATATCCCAAGCCATTAACGGTATCCGCTTATACGTCGAATTATTTCGGGACGAATCCCAAATACCATGCGGAAGCCGGAGCGTTTAACGTAGAGGATTTCGGGGTAGCCATCATTCGGTTTGAAGGCGACCTTGTGCTTAACTTTAAAACATCCTGGGCTATGCATATGGATACGCTCGGAGCAACGATGTTCTTGGGGACGGATGCAGGCATGAAGATTACGCCTGCAGGCTCAGGCCCTTGGAGCGGTGTATGGGACGGGAAGGTAGGATCGATTTCCTTGTTCCACGATATTCAGGGCCATCATACCGAAAGCGCAATACCGCTGATCAGCCATGAGCTGAATGTATTTCAGGAGAAAATCAAGGATTTCGTCAGCGCGGTGCGCGAAGGCAAACCGGCGCCGATTCCGGGTGAGCAGGTGCTTCGCAATCAAGCGATACTGGACGGTATTCTGCGATCCTCCCAAAGCAAAAAAGAAGTGGAAATCCATATTCCTGATATGGATTAAGCTGATGAAAGCCGTGCAAACAGCGCGGCTTTTTAGTTGCAATTTTAATTATTTAATTCGTGAATATAGCATTGCAAATGCTTCCATTTTTTAGATGGATATGATAGTATGAATGCGAACAATTGTTCTTCGAGAGAGATGAATTGGAATCCATACATAACATATCCGGTATGAAAGATGGTGCGGACCTGATGACTGATCGATATGCTGAAATCGATGAAGTAATCGCTTATATTCACAAGAATATTTACGAGCCTCTCCCATTATCAACGCTTGCGGATTACATAGGGTACAGTCCCTATCACTTCTCGCGTATATTCAAGGATCGAATCGGGCTGCCTCCGTTATATTATGTTTCATCGCTTCGCTTGGAGAAGGCAAAGGATTTGCTGTTACATACGCATCTAAGCATACGGGATATCGCCATGGAGATCGGCCAGCAGAGTCTGGGGACGTTTACGACACGATTCACGGAGAGGGTGGGGGTGACCCCTTCGCAATTCCGGAACTCTAAGGAGGAGGCCGACGAGCATCTGTTAGCCCTGCAGAAGCTGAACAGCTGGCGCGAGTCCATGCCGGTTGATAATCCCGATTTGACGGTTGAAGGCACGATCGAGGCCGCGGCTCCCTTTCAGGGCGTGATTTTGATCGGGCTGTTCGCCAAGCCGATCCCCGAAGGGTTTCCCCTATACGGTACTTTGCTTTCTTCCGTCGGCTCCTTTCGTTTCTCAGACGTCAGACCCGGCACTTATTATTTGATGGCTACTTCGGTCCCATGGGGCATGCAGGCGGTCGATTTTCTCCTTCCTCAGTCCACTACGCTGCGTACCCGTTCTAAGGAGCCCGTTATCGTAAAGCCGTACGCCAGGACGCCGCATCTACATGTTACGCTCCACGTTCCCCGGCTGGATGATCCGCCGATTCTGATTTCCTTGCCGATATTAATGAATCATTTCCTTAAGAGGGTTGCTCCCATGCTGAGATGAGCCATGATGGAGTGAAGCGGTTTGGTTCGTAAAAGAGATACACTTTTGGCATTAAGGGCTTCCGAACACCATGGCAGCTCTTTATTGCATTTCGTTGACATTTGGGTTCTGATTCATGATACTTGAATGAGGGCGAACGGCTTCGATTGTAAGTTTGTATGAACGAAAGATTTGAGGTGGCATCTGTGATTGTTGTAAGCTCATGTTTAGCCGGTATGAAAGTTCGCTATAATGCGACTGACAGCATGGATACGAATATTCAGCTGCTTGTTGAAGCGAAGAAAGCCGTAACCGTATGTCCCGAACTGCTGGGTGGATTCACCATCCCTCGAGAACCTGCGGAGATCGTTGGAGGGAACGGGGATGATGTACTGGAGGGTAATGCCAGAGTGGTGGAGCTATCGGGCAAAGACGTGACCGAGATGTATATCCAAGGTGCATACCAGGCTCTTCGAATGGCACAAGACCTTGGAGCCTTGCTGATTGTCCTGAAAGAGGGAAGTCCTTCCTGCGGAAGTGCCATGATTTATAACGGAGAATTTAACAATGGGAAACAGGCCGGTTTTGGCGTGACCACAGCTCTTCTGCGCCGGGAAGGCTATACGGTTATATCTGAGCACGAGTTAAGCGTTTATGCGGCACAGCCGGAATACGCAACTCTCTTTGCCGAGAGATAATCTCGTTCATCGGTTTGAGGGTTTTCGTCCTGCTCAATAAATATGATAGAATTATCATATCGACTGCTTATGACGTAGTGATTCTTTATATTGGAGGGAAATATGGAACTCATAAATCCAACTGAAGTACAGCAAATGATTGATAAATTGAAGGATCAGGATTTATATATCCATCTTGAGATGACGACAGGCGCCTATGCTGCCCATTATGACAGCTCCAAACACCCGGCGGCTAATTTTATAACGAACGCAACGATTCGTTACAGTCATGGTTCCATATCCGGAAACGGACCTTACCGGGTCGGGTTGAAGATGGGCCAAGGCTGGGTATATACGGAAGGACTCACCCACTTCGAGCAGACGGACACCGAACGGCTCATCATGGCGGGTCATGACAGTCAGGGGAAACTGGTTGTCGCTTTGCAGCTGAGCCGGGAACCTTTTTAATAGAGAGAGGAGACGAGGATTGATGGAGCAAAACATACTGGTCGTATTGCCGCATCCGGATGACGAGGCTTTTGGTTTGTCCGGAACGCTGGCTAAATATATTATTGAAGGCGCACATGTAACCTACGCCTGTTTAACGCTGGGGGAAATGGGCCGCAATATGGGCATTCCTCCCTTCGCGAATCGCATTACGCTTCCAACGATACGCAAAGCGGAGCTGGAAGAATCCTGCAAAGCCATCGGCATACAGGATCTGAGATTGCTTGGTTTCCATGATAAAACGATTGAGTTCGAGGATCAGGACAAACTGGACGGCGTGATTGCTTCTCTGCTTCAGGAGATCAAGCCATCGCTGGTGTTCACGTTCTACCCTGGATACAGCGTACACCCCGATCATGATGCAACAGGCGCGGCCGTCATTCGAACGATTGGTCGGATGCCTGCCGAAGAAAGACCCGTGGTCCAATGTCTGGCTTTCTCCAACAACTGTGAACAGGAACTGGGTAAACCGGATGTCTACCAAGACGTATCCATGTTTATGGTGCAAAAGCTCAACTCCATTCAAGCTCATCGCTCTCAATTCCAAGCAGCCGAGCTGCTTGGCAAGAAACAGATGAAGGCCAAGGAAGTGGAGCAGCGCTTCGGAACGGAGCGTTTCTGGACCTATACCTTTGCTTAAAAGATCCATCATCGGTTGGATCCATAAAAAGAGCCGCAGACTCAGCATCTGCGGCTCTTTTTTTTCAAGGATTAGTCTAATGAGATATGTCGGCTTTGGTCAGGAAGGGTTACTCATCATTTGCTTATAGGAGGCAGATGAATCAACAGCCTATGCTAGGGGGTGCTGATGGATAAAGGATACATTGTGCCTTCCATGCAGAAGGAGGTTCTCCCGGTCTCTTCCGATACAACGAGAACCAAGGCATCACTGATCTCGGATAAGCCTATGGCTGCACGATGACGGGTGCCGAGCTTGCGATCCCCGTAGGTTTTGGCGGTTAACGGGAGCACGTTCGCAGCCGAAATAATCATATCTTTGCGCACGAGCACAGCTCCATCGTGGAGCGGACTGCCCGGAACGAATATGGATTCAAGCAGAGGGCTCGTGATTTCTGCCGACAAGGGAATGCCGGGCGTTATTAAGGAATCCAGGCCGTCCTCTCGTTGAATAACAATTAACGCACCCAGATTTTTTTGGCTGAGATGGAATACAGATTTCGCGATTTCTTGATATTTGCTGGTGAAGGGGAAGAGAAAACAATTGAGATAATACGTTGATGAAATCGATTCGGCTTCCATGAACTTGGTTCGTATCGAGTCCAGCTCCCCTAGCAGGCAGGAGCCGTCCTGATCCAGATTGACGATAACCTGCTGCAGATGGCCCTTGATATCCGAGAGCTGTTCCTTTAATTTGCGTTTCAGCGGCGTAAAATTGCAGTCCTGATTGTGCATCCGATGTCTTCCTCCTTATCATTGGTATCATTACCATTCGGTGGTGGCGATATTCCATAATTCGGCTAGCTTTTATCCAGCAAACGTCGGGAAAACCGATTTATCAGGAAAACTGATAAATGCTATAAGAACATTGTAATTGACCGGTCCCGTAAGCTGTGATAGGTTCAGAGGAGCAATAAAATTAATTGTATCGCAATAGTGGGAATTAATAATGTGCGCTTTTGAGAGGTGGATATTGTTGGAACTTCAAGTAACGAACAGTCCTTTTAATCAGGAACAAGTGGAATTGCTGAATCGCTTACTGCCTACAATGACGGAATCCCAGCGGACGTGGCTGAGCGGCTTTATCGCTGCTTTGCAGAGAACGGCAGCCGCTGCGGCAGTTGCTGCTTCACCGCAAGCGAGTGCGGCGGCGGCCGTATCGGCACCGGTTGTGTCGGCTCCTAAAGAAGTCACCGTCCTATATGGGTCCCAGACGGGCAACGGTCATGGATTATCGAAAAAGTTATTGAAGAAGCTTGAAGAAGTCGGCTTGCAGGTCACCATGTCCTCGATGAGCGATTTCAAGCCGAACAACCTGAAGAAATTACAGAATCTCCTCATTATTGTAAGTACGCACGGAGAGGGCGAACCGCCGGATAACGCGATTCCATTCTATGAGTTCCTGCATAGCAAGCGGGCACCTCAGGTGGAGAATCTTCAATATTCCGTACTGGCGCTGGGGGATACCTCGTATGAATTTTTCTGCCAAACGGGTAAAGATTTCGACAAGCGCCTCGAGGAACTGGGCGGCAAACGGCTGACGCCAAGAGTAGACTGCGACGTGGATTTTGATGAATCGGCCGCGGAATGGATGAATCAGGTCCTCCTATCGTTGAATGAGGCTGGAGCGGGATCGTCCGTTGTTGAACATGTAAGCGCGGTAGCCCTGACCGACAGTACGGAATCGGAATATTCAAGAAGCAATCCGTTTCAAGCCGAGATTCTCGAAAATTTGAATTTGAACGGAAGAGGGTCTGACCGGGAAACCCGTCATATCGAACTATCGCTTGAAGGATCGAATCTGCAGTATGAGCCTGGCGACAGTTTAGGCATCTATCCGGAAAATCATCCGCAGCTGGTAGATGATCTCATCGCTGTCATGGGATGGAATGCAGACGAAGCGGTCATTGTGAACAAAAGTGGCGAAGCGCGGACGCTGCGGGATGCCTTGCTCCGCCATTATGAAATTACGGTTCTCACGAAACCTCTGATTGAACAGGCGGCTAAGCTATCGGGGAGCGAAGGGCTTCAGAAACTGCTGCAGCCTGGACATGAGCAGGAACTTCGTGCCTATATCGAGGAACGGGATTTGCTGGATTTGGTACAGGATTATGGGCTGCAGCAAGTGGCGGCAAGCGATTTTGTATCCATTCTGCGCAAGATTCCGGCTCGTCTGTACTCGATCGCAAGCAGCTCCAAAGCGTTTCCGGATGAAGTCCATGTCACCGTTCGGACGGTCCGCTATGAAGCACACGGCCGCAACCGATACGGGGTGTGCTCGGTACAATTGGCAGAACGACTGGAAGCTGGCGATTCATTGCCGGTATACATTCAGCATAATCCGAATTTTAAGCTCCCCGAGAATCCGGACACCCCGATTATTATGATTGGACCCGGCACGGGCGTGGCCCCTTTTCGGGCTTTCCTGGGGGAACGGGAAGAGACGGGCGCAGAAGGGAAATCGTGGCTGTTCTACGGCGATCAGCATTTCACGACGGACTTCCTCTACCAGATCGAGTGGCAGCGCTGGTTGAAGGATGGGGTGTTGACTCGCATGGATGTTGCCTTCTCAAGGGATACGGACAAGAAAGTGTACGTGCAGCACCGGATGCTGGAGAACAGCAAGGAGCTGTACCAGTGGCTCCAAGAAGGGGCTTGCGTATATGTCTGCGGCGATGAGAAGAAAATGGCTCATGACGTGCACTCCGCGCTGGGGTCCATTCTTGAACAAGAAGGCGGGATGAGTCCGGAAGAAGCTGCGGAATATCTGACGCTCATGCAGCAACAGAAACGTTATCAGCGGGATGTGTATTGAGATCATCCCCGTGGTTTTCGAGAGGAGAAAAGGAACATGTCTGATAATAACCTTGTATCACCGAATAGTGCGCCGCATAGCGATGTCGAGGACATCAAACGTCGAAGCAATTATCTGCGGGGCAGTCTTGTAGAAACATTAGAGGATCGCATTACGGCATCGATTCCCGAAGACGATAACCGCCTGATGAAATTCCACGGCAGCTATATGCAGGACGACCGGGACTTGCGAAACGAACGGCATAA
>Ga0209784_100307_pt1 | contig 25939 bp, 26 predicted proteins | sample AraplaCvi_mLB_r2_2_FD_184284 | JGI IMG/M metagenome (GOLD analysis project Ga0209784, IMG submission 184284) | Arabidopsis root microbial communities from North Carolina, USA - plate scrape CL_Cvi_mLB_r2 (SPAdes) (version 2) | ecosystem: Host-associated > Plants > Roots > Endosphere | place: USA...
CCATTATTTCGATAATGCAGCACAAATAGATATAATACTTCATTCAATCGATAGACTCCAACGATTTCTGGCACATGATCTCCCGTGACATCGGCGGTTATAACGGCAGCATGTTTGGCAGAATGACCTATGTGTATAATTTCCGCGCCGTTTGGCAGATAATCCTTAACCATCTGAATCAGCTGCGGATCATAAACGGACATGAAGTTTTCCTCCCTATTCGCAAGCTATCTCGCCTAATCGTATGCAGACGAATGTCAAATATGCGCTTGCGCCAGAGGGGAGGCGGCGCTTCACTCGACATGTTTTCGTTGCGGACGTTAACTAAAAACGACCCGATCGCCGTTTAGCGATCAGATCGTCATTATCGTTCAGAATGGTTTGCTCACCATGAGGTATAAAATAACGAACGGCAGCAGTGTTGCTATCGTCCCGCCTACCGACCAATACGTTGAAGCTCGCTTATAACTTGCTGAGATTCCTCCATCCTTTAAGGACTGCAAACTATGCCGAATCATTCCTTTTTGCAGAGGAATCAATATGCCCGCCCACAGAATTCCCGTAATGCCGAACAAAACCAAGGAAGCCGTAAGCCAGCTCATCCCGCTCAATCCATATCCGGCTTGCACGGCCATCACTATGCCTGAAACGATGATTAGCAGCAAACCTGGAAGCGTGAACACGGCATCGGCTAACATGACATTTTTTACCGTGTGATGGATCTCTGCAGGATCCCCTTTCAGGTCCGCCCGCACTTTCCAGAATGCCGCCGTGACGATATTGCCCAGAAACAATACACATCCGGCAATGTGAAGGAATAACCATAACGTCATCGGTTATCGCCCTCCTTCCGATGTCCGGGCCGCAAGATATCGATGATGAAATCCGAATATTCCTTCGTGCTGAATACATCGCTTGTTACGCCGATAAGCCCACGCATCCGCAATCCGAAAGACAACAGCTCGAACAGCTCCGCCGTCCGTTCCGCATCGATGGATTTCGTTATGACGCCGGCTGCCTGGCCCGTCACAATCCATTCCTTGGAAGTGGCCATTGCTTCCCTGTAGAAGCCAGCCACGATGTTGGCTATTTCCGGCTGATCACTTTTGCCGATCAGGTACATCAAGATCAGGTTGCTGACATCGTCCCTGCTTTCCAATCTCCACATGCTGTTTGCAATGGCATTCATCGGCCCGTCAAACTGTTTATTGTCCCCTTGCTTGTTCACCTCGTTCATGAACTGCTCGTTCTGTTCGGCAAGCTTTGTTCTTAACACGAGGACAAACAACTCATCCTTGCTTGAAACATAATGAAAAATAGCTCCCTTGGATAAGCCGGAACGCTTCATGATGTCATTGAGCGTGGTTCGGCTTGCGCCCTGCTCACGTATCAGTTCTTCCGTGGCTTCAAGCAGTACTCGCTTGGTCTGCTCTCGTCGTTCTTCCTGCTTCATCAGTTATCCTCCTTGATGATGGTTGGTTACCCCTGAGGCGAAAGCCATCCCGCCATGATGACCGCCGCCAGAAACACGATTTGCAGCAGCGTTCTCGTTCCGATCGGAGTGGCCGGCTTGCCGTCGAGCGGCAATCGGTGATTTGCAGCGTACACATTGGCCGGAAACATGGCCAGCAGCATAAGGGCAAGGCCTGCAGAGGCGAAGGCGGTCGTGGCCGGAATAAGGATCAGAATCGCACCCGCAATCTCCAGCACCCCGGTTATGCTAACGATAAACGCGGCATTAGGGATCCCCGGCGGGACCATCGCGATCAGATCGGCTCGACGGTTTCCCCAATGGGCAGAAGCCGTAACCAGAAACATGACCGCTACCGCCAACCGGAGCGAAATAACCCAATCATTCGTATACTCCCAACCTGCAAAGCCCAGTGCCCGAAACAAAAGAAGCGAAACGAACATGGCTATGAACGGTATCATGGCCTTCACCAACCTTCCGTGAATTTGTAACTCTATTATATATACCGACCGACGGTTTGTAAATACGAAAATACAACATTTTTCCAAACCTCCACGGCGAGACTCGAATGAAAATGTAAAGAACCAAACCGGTTGCGTCCCAACCCGGCTTGGCCCTTTCGTTTTACGATCCCATTTCAAGCGTCCGCTAGCTTTGCCTTTTTTCTACATACATTCGAAATAGCAGAATATACAACACCGTGCTGATCAAGGCCGATAACAATATGATGCCGAATACGCCCATCGGCGGTACCCAAGCCGACAGAAATACCGTCACCGGCGCCAGCAATCTTCCTACCGTAAACTGCAAACTGTCCGCTCCCATATACTGTCCTCTTGCATGCTCCGGCGCATAATGGCTGATAAAGCTTTGCGTCACCGGCGAGCGGACAATTTCGCCGAAAGTAAAAATAATGGTTACGAAGAATAGAAACCAGATGTTGGTGTTCAGCCCGAGCGCAAACGTGCCTACACCGGATAGCAAGGAAGAAAGAACGAATACGTCACGCTCCTTCCAGTTCCGAAACCACTTGGTTACCGGAAGAATAAATAGAACGAACAGGAGCCCGTTAAGGCCCAGCACCCACCCAAGAATCTCCGTGCTCGATAACATTAGCGAATGACCGTTCCAGGAGAACAGCGTCTGGGATGGCACATAATCGATGACATATACCGCCAAATACAGGTCCAGCTGCATGATGGTCACAAGGGCAAATATCCCTGCCAGTATGTATACCAGAAACACTTTATCCCGAAAAATGATGCCATATCCCTTCCACTGCGCCTTAAATACCTGAAGGATCGAATCAGATCGCTCCGAACTGTTCGCTGAAGCCGGTAAGGTTTCCTGAACAATGAAGTAAATCAAGATGAAATAGACCAGCAATACGAATGAACATGACCACAGGAGCTCTTGCCGATACTGAAAAAAGAAAATGGCTCCAAGAGCCGGACCAAGCACGGCCCCTAAGTTGTTTGCCGTCGTAAATGTTGCGAATACCTGCCGTCGTTCTTGAACGGGAACCAAATCCGCTACCATCGCCGAACTGGCCGGCCTGTAGATGGCTCCCCCCAATCCGATGCCGATAAATGCGGCATAATCGGTCCAGTGCGAAGGCGACAGCGCGAACAGCGCAAACATGACCGTTTGCAGCGAGGCGCCAAGCAGCATGACGGGGCGTCGTCCCAGCCGATCGGCTATAGCGCCGCCGAGCAGGCTGCCGACGATGCTGAATATCGGAGGAACCGTCATCAGGATTCCCGCGATATGATTGCCTAGTGCAGCGCCGAAATAAACCGTTATGAAAGGAAAATACATCCAAAACAGCATGTTGAACAGCGCTTCGCCGAATAATCGAACCTTTAAATTGGTATTCCATAATCGTATTGGCATAAAACTCCCTCTCTTCAGTCCAAACAGCCACAAGTTAAACATTGGCGATGCAGTTTCTATCCCGGCCGGGTATTACACACTATAGGGCATTTTCCTGGCAAAATATAGACTTATATTTAACGCTGAGTTATACTAATAATATCAAAGCCGAATATAGTAATTTTCAATTTAGATGACCCATAAAACGAACATTTGTTCCAAATACAAAAGACGCTCCTCTCGGAGCGTCTTTTTTTGTTGCATAGCTGTATTCACTTGGGCCTGCTGTCAGGGCGGGCATGGATAATGAAAACGCCCGTCAGATGGCAGCCAGGATCAAGTAATAGGATAATCCCTAAGGCTTAATCCGCCAGCTTTTTCAGTTCATGCAAATGATCAAAGATCATCTGGCTGACCTCGGAGACCCGTGCCCGATCCTTATACGTAAGCCATGCCAGCTCTTCAATCTCCGAAGCCGGTCTTAACTCCCCTTCATATTCAGCCGTGTAACAGGACATCGTTACCCGAACGCCCTCCGATTTACCGTGGGCGGAAGCGCGGAAGCTCCCTGCATTCGCCGCGGTCTCCGGTTTGATGCGAACGGAGAGCTCCTCCTCGATTTCCCGAACCAGGGTTTCGATATCGGATTCTCCCGGTTCCCGCTTTCCTCCGGGCAGGTAATACGTGTCCTTGCCCTTGGAACGAGCGCCCAGTATGCGTCCATCCAGGATGTGGATCCAAGCGATTTTATCAATTTCCGTGATCATGTGGATTCCTCCCTCATTCTTCGATTGCCGATGGCTATGCCGTCTCTTGCTGCTCCTGTTTCCCGCCTAACTTAAATACTAGTATACCCCCGATAATCACAAGAACACCGATCAACTGATTGCTCGTAAACGGGACCTTCTCCAGGCCCAACCAGCCCAAGGAGTCCCACAGCAGCGCGAAGCCGAGCTGCGAGGTCATAACGATCGAAATCGCGAATGTAGCACCAAGCAGCCTTGTCGCTTGTACCAAACAGATCACGACCCCGACTCCGATCATTCCGCTGATCCAGTACCAGGGCTCCATGTTTTGAATGTCGAATGTCCCTTTTCCCTCTACGGCAAGACTCATGACGAACGAAGCCACAAAGCCCATGCCTAGCACCAACGTCGTTGTAGACCAGGAGCCTGTTTTTTCATTCACCCTGTTATTGAAAATGTTCTGCAAGCTAACCAACGAACCCGCGATCAGCGCTAATACCAATCCTGCTACCATGCTCTATCTCCCTTACGGTTTCTTTCACCAACGTCATTCTTCGTAGATATTGCCGCCGGCTACACTCATCAACGCTTCCCGATCTTTGATCAGAATGGAACCCTTGCGACGTACGATCAGCCCTTCATGGCTGAATTTCTGGATTACCCGGTTCAAATGCCGATAACTGGTTCCGAGCAGATTCGCGACATCGGTCAGATGGTATGCGGCCGGGTCGCTCATGACGAACGTGCCCGACTCTTCCTCCGAAACGGACAGTAAATAACTGGCCAGTCGCACCTCCACTGGGTGCAGCAAATTAAAACTCAAGAAATTGGATTTGATATAAAATTTCCGCGTGATGATCCGCAGCAAAAATTGAAGCAGCGGCGGATGCTCCTGCCCGTATTTGCGAAGCCAGCGATAATGCACGCCGATCATGTAGACGGGCGACACGGCCTGTACCGTATTGATCATCGGATGTCCCTGAACGTATTCGATGTCTCCGATCACCTCGAGCGGCGTTTTGAATGAAAGGACCAGCGCCTTGCCTTCCGCGGATGTCGTGAAGATTTTAATTTTCCCTTCAACCAGGACGTACAGCATCTCCGCAGGCTCGCCTTGCGTACAGATGATGTCGCCTTGGTCATAATGGTATAACACCAAATAAGGCTTTAGCCCATCGGCAAATATGGAATTGATTTGGTTGTTTAACAAAAAATCCCGCATGAGCTCGGCATCATGAATTTCCTTCACGTCCCTGTCTCCTTTCCCCTTCACCCGTCTAAAGGCCCCTTGTTATCCGCATCATAATTTGATAATCACGACTCCGGCAATCATCATCCCGATCCCGATGAATTGAGGCAAACTCATTCTCTTCTTCGCCACGCCGAACCATCCGTTGCTGTCAATCAGGAACGTCAAGAATAACTGGGCGATTAATAACGCGGATATCGTTAATGTCACGCCGATGTTCTGAATCGCCGTCACCTCGCTGAATATGATGGGCGCGCCCAACGCTCCGCCGATCAGATACAGTGGCTTCACTTGCCCGAAGCCTTGCCTGCTGCCATCCCGGACGAACAGCAGAATGACCAATGCCATCAAAAACCCGGTCAGCTGCGTAACCGCGGCGGCTTGCCAGGTGCCCATATCCTGGCTGATCCTTGCATTGGCTACACCCTGCAGCGTAATGCAGGCACCGCCAATGAATGCAAATAAAATTCCTCTCACGATACAAACTCCTTCATCTATAGATCTGTATACTATTAAAAGTGATCTCACCGGACGCAGGAAAGGACATATGTCCTAAAATAAACGGGATTCCACATCCAGCCTATCCGAAGACACGAATTTCATTATATACTATCTGTTGGCTTTTCATCGATCATGCAAAAAAAACTGCCTAAATTTCCTTGGCAGCCTAAACGAGGGTTGCGCAGATCCGGCTCTCGCGCATTCTTAAGGTATAAAACAGTTATAACCAACATTGCATCTATGACTCTATCCTTGTTTTGTTTTAAAATAGAACTATAATTAGTCATTTATTGACGTTTCTATGACCGGAAGGAGCCCCTTTACGCATGCTAGACAGACAAGAACACAACCCTGATGAACAGAAACGAATTCAATTGCAATCGGATTGCGAACGCTGCTTTGGATTATGCTGCGTCGCTTTGCCTTTCGCTGCCTCTGCCGATTTTGCCATCGACAAAGACGGCGGGACCCCTTGCCGCCATCTGCAATCCGACTTCCGATGCGGCGTTCACAATAGCCTGCGGCAGCGCGGCATGCGGGGATGCACCGTTTATGAGTGCTTCGGCGCGGGACAAATGGTTTCACAGGTCACCTATAACGGACGCGACTGGCGGCAGGCCCCGGAGACGGCAAAAGAAATGTTCGACGTATTTCCGATTATGCGACAGCTTCACGAGCTGTTATGGTATCTGAACGAAGCGCTGAGTTTGGAGCCGGCGCATGCCATACATTCTGATCTTAAATCGTCGCTGGAAGCGACGAGGAGGTTGACCCAGCTTCCTGCCGCATCCCTGTTACGGCTGGATGTGGCAGCTCATCGCGCTGAAGTGAACCAGCTGCTTCTTCGAACCAGTGAGCTTGTGCGGAACGATGCGCGACAGAAGCATACAGGGCCGCCCGTGCGTCAGAAGATCGGGGGCCGCGGTGCCGATCTCATGGGAGCAAAGCTTAAAGGAGCTGACCTGAGATACGCCAATCTGAGAGGAGCTTACCTCATTGCGGCGGACCTCAGAGGAGCCGATCTGCGGGCCGCTGATTTGATCGGGGCCGATTTCCGGGATGCGGATCTAAGGGGAGCTAATTTAACGAACAGCATCTTCCTGACTCAATTCCAGGTTAACGCGGCGAAGGGAGACGCAACCACCCGGCTACCTTCTTCCTTAGCCCGGCCGGCACATTGGACGTCTTAACGTCCCATGAATAGCAGCATACACAGGATCATTGATCAAGAGCGCAGCAAAGGAATCTCCGGCAGCCACACGCTGCCGGCTTCTTTGTGCTGCCTGAAGGTCCGTACCCGACGATCGCGGCCCCTTGATCGCATTCCTTAATTCTTGCCGGTCTTCTTCCATGAATCCTTCAACGAAACGACCCGGTTAAACACCAGCCTATGCTCTGTTGCATGCTTGGAATCCAAGCAGAAATAGCCGTGTCTGATAAATTGGTACGTTTGGTTCATGGCCGGTTCCTTCATGGAGGGCTCCAGTATGGCGTCTTTGACCCGAATCAACGAATCGGGGTTCAGGAGATCCGCCCAAATATTATCCGATTCCAACAGCTCGGCCGTTTCCTTCAACAAGGTATCGTATAAGTGAAGCTCCGCCGGAATCCCATGCTTCGCAGAGACCCAGTGCAGCGTGGATTTCACCTTGCGCCCTTTGAATCCGCTGCCGCTCTTCGTCAGTGGATCATACGTGCAGTGAATTTCCATGATGCCCCCCGTTGCCGGGTCTTTCACGACATGCTCGCATTTGATGAAGTAGGCTCCTTTCAGACGCACTTCCTTGCCGGGCGATAACCGGTGAAATCCGGGATCCGGCTCCTCCATGAAATCCTCCCGTTCGATGTACAGTTCCCGTGAAAAAGGAACCTCCCGCATCCCTAACGTTTCGTCATGTTCATGGTTCGGTATGCTCAGCAACTCAGTGCGATCTTCCGGAACATTCGTAATGATCACCTTCAGCGGGTTCATGACCGCCATCGCGTTGCTGCACCGATCCTTCAAGTCCTGACGGATGAAATGGTCGAGCATCGCCGAGTCCACCATGCTGTTGCCGCGAATCACGCCGAGTTCGTCCAGGAAATGCCGGATTCCCTCGGGATTCACCCCCCGTCGCCGAAGTCCTTTCAGCGTAGGCAGTCTGGGGTCATCCCACCCATCCACAAAACCTCCCTCGACGAGTTCCCTCAGGTATCGCTTGCTTGTTACGTATCCGGAGATGTTCAATCTGCCAAACTCCCGCTGCTTCGGGGGCTCCATCACTTCCAGCTCAGCCAGCACCCATTCGTACAGCGGTCGATGCTCTTTAAATTCGGCAGAGCATAGCGAATGAGTGATTCCTTCGATCCAATCCTGGATCGGATGGGCGAAATCATACATCGGATAAACGCACCACTTGGTTCCGGTACGATAATGCTCGGCATGAATAATCCGGTATAAGACAGGGTCTCTCAGATTCATGTTGGGCGAAGACATATCGATTTTGGCCCGGAGCACTTTCGCGGACGTTTGGAATGCCCCTGCCAGCATTTGTTCGAATAACGATACATTCTCCTCGATGCTGCGCTCTCGAAACGGGCTGTTCATGCCGGCTTCGTTCAGCGTCCCCCGAAATTCCGTCATTTGCTCTGGCGTGAGATCACAGACATATGCCTTCCCTTTGGTGATGAGTTTCCTGGCTGCCTCAGCGATTTGATGCGCATAATCCGATCCGAAATAAACGCCCGGCTTCAGTCCGAGCCACTCGATATCCTCCCGGATCGCATCCACGTATTTCATGTCTTCCTTCAGCGGATTCGTATCGTCGAACCGAAGATTGAATGTCCCGTTAAACCGGCTGGCGATGGCATGGTTAATGTGGATTGCATAGGCGCTGCCGATGTGCAGATAACCGTTGGGCTCTGGCGGGAACCGCGTAGCCACCGGCCTGTGATATACGTTGTTCTCCACATCCTCCCTGACCATCCTGGTCAAAAAATCCGCCGTTTCCGCTCCCTTGTTGTAATCGTTGCTCATACCTGAATCCTCCTTATGTTTGATTACTGCCGCCATGCCGTATAAAACAAAAAATCCCGTCTCCAAGACATCAGTCTTGGGGACGAGATTCGTTTCGCGGTGCCACCCCGGTTTGCCGATATCTCTCGATACCAGCCTTATCGGGTACGGCCATCACGCGATCGCATATACCCTAGCTCTGTAACAGGAGCTCCTGTCGCACCATCCCTTATCCATAAGTTCCGATGCGCCGCTCGGAGGCTTGGTTCAATGAAGGGCTTCCCGCTCCTTTTCAGCATACCGAAGCTCTCTGCAGGGATTCCTGTTCATCTACTCTTCTCTTCATGGCGTTTATAATTTGATCCATAATATCACCAGAATATCAAAAAGTAAACCGCTAAACGTCACGTAAAATGAAACGCCCTTGTAAGAGGTTCCGCAAGATTATACCGGCAGCAGCTTCACCGCAGCCTGTTTGCCGCTGACCTGAATACCCGTTTCCTTCTTGCCCACCCCGGCCAGATCTTGAACGAGTCGTTCAAGCAGCTTACGGGCCGCTTCGCCTTCCTTGCCTTGAATGCGTATGACCGGCTGGACGGCTTTGCCCGCTGCCAGCAGCTTATGCATCTGCGAGAGCTTGGTGTCGTAATCATGCTCTTCGATATGTACGGACAGGCGGAATTCCTTGACTTTGACCGGACCGCCCGAAACCTGCTGCTTCGCTTTAACCGCCTCCTGCTTCGCTTGGCCGCGGCTTACGAGCTTGCATGGCGGCGGGCTGCTGAACAACGAAGTGCATACCAAATCGGCTTTGTGACGTTTGGCCAGAGCAAGCGCCTCATCTCTGGAGACGACGCCCAACTCCTCGCCGTTCAGGCCGGTAAGCTCGACTTCGCGCGCTTTGATCTTTTCGTTCATCATCAACATGGACTGATCCTCCTATTCTGTCTGTTAAACCATGGCTTTAATGATAGAATAACATACTCTTCCTATCACTCCGCAGGCACAGACCGGACAAAATACGTTCGATATTCCAGTTGTTCCGTGATTTCCAGGCAGTTCAACTGTTTACCGTATACGCATGCTCCATCGATGCCGATTTTGTCCCCATCGCCACAGAACCAAATATGCTCCGAGTCATGCAAGTTGACGGCAGGGGTATGCCCGAATACCACGGTTTTGTCGATGCCGGTGGGATAATTGAAGAATGGTTCCCGAATCCAGATGAAATCATGTGGAGGCTGCTGCTTCCAGTCTTCCACGCCCGGATTGATACCGGCATGCACGAATATGTGGGTGTCTGTTTCATAATACAGGGGCAGCGTATCGAGAAATGATAGATGATGCTCATATTGCCGTTTTATGTAAGCCTTGCCTTCATTGTATCTGGAACGATCCAGATCGCCATCAAAAAAATCGGCGCCGCAATAACTTTCAATCGTATTTCGCGCACCATTGCGAATCCAGCGTGAGTTTACTTCATCCGTATCCAGCAGAATGGCATCCAGCATCATTTGATCATGATTCCCGCGAAGGGTGATGACGCCGGAATCCCGCATTCCCATCACCTGCTCAATCACTTCTTTGCTTTTTGATCCGCGATCCACATAATCCCCAAGCAGGACCAGCTTATCCTGTGCGGGATGATACCGCACTTCGGACAATAATTGATTGAATTCATCATAGCAGCCATGAATGTCGCTTATCGCTAAGGTTCGAATCGCAGTTCCCTCCCTTCCTCTTGGATAGTGCCGCCATAAGTTATGACAGAACGCACGGTTTTATATTATGAACGTCTATATTATACAAAACTATATTTAGCCATCACATCTCCCCAGGGAGCATAACCGGCTTCCGTAAACCCGATTTGGGTATATAGCCTTTTGGCACGCTCGTTCCCGGGCTTGTAACACAGCATAACATCGTTCGTACGATTCGGCGAATGGTGAATCTCATCAAGAACCAGGCGAATCGCAGGCTTGGCATAATGCATTCCCTGAAAATTCCCGTCGATCATAAATCGGTATATCCAATAGTTGTCATCGTGCGGGTGCAGTCCGTACATAACAAATCCGATCATTTCGTCATCATGGAAAATGGCTCTCGTTTCGAAACCCTCCATAAATTGAGCTTCCGCTATGGAATATAGATTAGGGGCAATCCATTTCTCCTGTTCGGGTTTGGGTTTAAGGCGGATGCAATCCTCCCAATTATCCTTATCTATGACATGAAGTGATATCAAATGCAAGACTCCTTCAACATGGTTTATGTCTCTATCCTAATTCAACTCGGGCGATATTTCACGGTAATAAATATGTAAATCCAAACAGAACGCAGCACGTTGTCGGGTGCCGTGCAAGATAATGAATGATTATAAGCGTTTATTCCATATTCCGATCACTTCCCAATGGATAAACTAGAAGTAACTTTATTCTACATGGAGGCGATATCTATGCGGCAATTTTACAACGACACCCAACCGAAAGGACTACAAATGATGAAACGAATGAGGGTTACGATATATGAAGAACATATTGAACATTGGAGTTTTGGCCCATGTTGACGCCGGTAAAACTACCCTAACGGAGCAAATTCTTTTTAAGGCCGGTATTATCGAACAAGCAGGCTCGGTGGACCATGGCAATACGACTACGGATTCACTGGACATCGAACGGAGACGGGGCATTACGATCAAATCCGCCGCGGTATCGTTCATGCTGGGCGATCTGAAAGTCAATCTCATCGACACGCCCGGTCATGCCGACTTCATCTCGGAAGTCGAGCATTCGCTTAGTGTACTGGATGGCGTCATTCTGGTCATTTCCGCCGTTGAAGGCGTACAGTCCCAAACCCGCGTGCTCATGCAGACATTGAAGGAACAAAAGATACCCACCCTATTGTTCATGAACAAAATCGATCGAATGGGCGCCGACTACCGGAAGGTTTATGCGATGATACGCCATCTGCTTGACGAACATATTTGCGAAATGAGTTCGGTCATCAAGGAAGGCAGCGCAGCCGTTCAGGTGGACGCGGCCGATCCCCACCACGCAGGCTGGGTGGAAACTCTGGCATTGTCCAATGACGATCTGCTGAACGATTATGCCTTGGATATTCCGATATCCCACCAACGGCTGCAGGAGGAAGTGCGGAGGCAAACGCGCCAAGGCAAAGCTTATCCCCTATTTGCAGGTTCAGCAGCCAAAGGCCTCGGCATTGAACCGCTGCTTCAAGCGCTCGGAGATTTTTTCCCGGTTAACCCATCGTCGATGCTTCAGCAAGAACCGTTATCCGGCTTGGTATTCAAAGTGATCAGACGACCGAATGGAGAGCGGAATGTATACCTCCGGCTATATGCAGGCAGCATCCAATATCGTGATGAAATACCAGTGATCCATCAGAACGGACAAACCTCGACGTTCAAGGTGAAGCAGCTTCATGCTCTGCACCAGGGCAAATCCATTCCGGTCCATGGAATCGGCGCAGGCGACATCGCCATTCTCATCGACGGCGAACTCAAGGTGGGCGACGTCATCGGCAGCGTTTCCGGGAGGATGAAGACGGTTCATTTTCAAAAGCCGCCGATTCAAGTCCAGGTTTCGGCCGTTCATTCCGCGGAGAAACATCAGCTGCATGCCGCCTTAAGCGACCTCACCGAAGAAGATCCTTTTCTGCAATATAGTCAGGATGCGAAAACAAGCCAGAATGTCATCCATGTATTCGGCAAAGTCCAGCAAGAAATTCTGCTGGAAACGATTCTGCAGCAGTACGGCATCGAAGCCGTGTTTTCCGCTCCGCGGGTGATTTGCATCGAGAAGCCTTATGGCACGGGAGAAGCTGTTGAATATATAGGCGAGTGTCCTTTTTATGCAACGGTGGGCATCAGGGTTGAACCTGGCGAGTTCGGTACCGGAATTCAGTATAGACTGGAAGTAGAGCTGGGCTCCCTTCCCTTAGCTTTTCAGAAAGCAATTAAAGACACGGTATTCGAGGTGCTTCAGGAAGGTTTGTACGGATGGGCCGTGACCGATACGATCGTAACGCTGACGCATACCGGTTACGCAAGCCCGGTTTCGACGGCAAGGGATTTTCGAAGCTTGACTCCTCTAGTCCTCATGGCTGCGCTCGACCAAGCAGGGACGGAAGTATACGAGCCCATAAATGTGATCCAATTCATTCTGCCGGAAAACAGCTTAAGCAAAGTACTATCCAAATTAGCCGCGCTGGACGGCACTTATCAGGAACCCGCGTTCCATAACGATACCGTCCACGTTCACGGCACCATTCCGGTGCGGACTACCGACTTGCTGAAAGCCGAGGTTCATTCGCTCACGAGCGGCGAAGGCATGCTCACCGTTAAACCAGGCGGTTATACGAAGGTGCAAGTTCCCTTCCCAGTGAATACACGGCGGCAAGTCAACCCGCTGAACCGTGGTGAATATATGCTTCACTTAAACAAGATCATGTAAGAACACTGGCGGACATCCGGCTTCAAGGAATTGCATGTTAGTAGGTCATTCAGCGTGTTTCGCGTTAGGCGGCCCATGCATTCAGGATGTAAAAGATAGCGGTGTCGAGAGAGAATCTCGCCCGCTATTTTTCTTTTTCCCGCACAATAAAAGCCTGCGCATGTCCTAAAGCGATGAAAAACCAGGGAAACGAGCCGAACGCCATAGCATAAGGATTATGTTCGCCACGTGGGCGTAAACGCTCTCTCTCGATTCTGCGGCCTGTAGAGCATAACAACCCAAGCACGAACCTTTCATCGTGAATAAGATAGATGCATAACCGATGTCCATCATGAACCTTCAGGAGGCAAGAGGCCTATGCATGCCATAATCGGGATTCTTTCCATCATGCTTACGATAAGCATCCTCCGCCGCAAATCTCGGAGAAACAATCGATAGCCTACGATAGGCGGATTCTCGATGGAGGGCTGCCTATCTTTGTTTGAAATATACAACAAATTACGGCCGGCGCATCGCCGGCATTTTTTGCGTTTTATCGAAATCTATCTTTCTTAGTCCGGCGCAACATTTTTTGCCCCTTGTCACATATTAAGCGACAGGAAAAAACGTTGCTCTAGACCCACCCGTGCGTGGATTGGTATTATAGTCAGGTACTATTTTTAGGGGTGTGCGGAAGGAGTCGGCCAGACGTGGAAGAACAACGTTACAGGGATTTAAAATTGGGCGAAAAAGGTGCGATCATCAGCATCATTGCTTATATCTGTCTATCTGCAATCAAGCTACTGATAGGTTACTCGGCGAACTCCGAAGCTCTGCGTGCCGACGGATTAAATAATGCCACCGACATCGTGGCATCCATTGCCGTATTGATCGGACTACGATTATCGCAAAAACCTGCGGATCGGGATCATCCTTACGGACACTGGAAAGCGGAAACGGTAGCCTCCTTGATCGCCTCTTTCATCATGATGGCCGTTGGGATTCAGGTATTGTTCGGGGCCGCATCTTCCATGTTTGAAGGTACCCACGAATCGCCTGATCTCATATCTGCCTGGACCGGGATCGGCTGTGCAATTGTCATGTACTGCGTTTATCGCTATAACAAACGTCTTGCCAGCCAAATTAACAGCCAAGCCGTAATGGCGGCCGCGAAGGATAATCTCTCCGACGCTTGGGTCAGTATCGGCACGGTTGTCGGCATCATCGGCGCCCAATTTCAGCTTCCCTGGCTCGACCCGCTGACGGCCATAGTCGTAGGTTTTCTGATATGCAAAACCGCCTGGGATATATTCCGTGATGCCTCTCATCATTTAACCGACGGATTCGACGAGAACATTATCAAAGGCTACAAAGAAACCGTGAAACAAGTGGTTGGCGTCAAAGGGGTCAAAGACATTCGGGCAAGAAATTACGGCAGCAACACGGTTGTCGACATCGTCATTCTGGTCAGATCCAATCTCGACATTCGGGTTGCCCATGATATTTCGGACCAGGTGGAGCATGAATTAAAAGAAACGCATGGCGTTTATGACGTCAATGTTCATATTGAACCAAGTTAAACCTCCGTGTTCCAAAGTGTCAAAACAACGACGAAGGTCCGGCCACATTCTCATTGGCCGGACCTTTCATCGTCTATGCTGTGTCTTCGATCGATTTTATTAGACTGCGCTACAATTCCTCAGTCGCTTCATAACGATTCATGTTGACGCCTATGATGTGGGGCGGGCTTTTTGGATCAACTTCAAGATTTATTTACCTTGTCTTCTCCAAAATAAAACCCTTTAAGTTGTTTATCAAAGAAATCCCTTAAGTTTTCTTGATCGATTGTATAAATCATTTGCCCAGTCCATCTATCTGTTCTTGTTATATAAATCTTTTCAAGATCATATTGGATTCTTATTTCTTTTCCGGCCTTTAATTTAAAAACAATCCCTGCACTAATGCTGGTGTTGGATGGTATTTGATTCAACGCTATACGATCTGAATCAGGTACGGAATTAATCCAATTTACAATATTATTAATTTCATCCTGATTTAATTCAACGTCTATCCAATCGATAAATGCACCCGATCCTTTTCTGGTGTATCGTGCTTTGGACATCTCCGTGCTGGAGATTTGTTTTACCTGAATTTCTTTATTTAAGTTTGACTGACTCATGAAACCATTCATATCACCAAGAACAAAATATAATGTCCCTATAACGATTATGAGGACAATAAGTGTTCTTCTATTCTTTAGATTGGTTATAATCGCACTCTCCCCCATGGCTAATAAAGTTGGCGTGTTCACGAACTCCCGCTTTAAGCAAACGATAGCCTTCTTCAAATTAGTATTCAACTTACTATGTCTCTTCTAATGTTTCTTATATTGGGTTCAATTTGATCAAATCGATTCAAACAGTGGTGTCGAATCATGTCTAAGTCTTTAATACTTTGAGACTCATCTTTATTCCTAAATAGAATATTCATAACCCAGTTAGATAGATTACGAAGATGTGCACGATAAGAGTAAAAGCGAATCAAGTCCAGATTAATCTGAATTTTTCGATCCCACTGTTTAATATAGGATGATATAAAGATGTCGAAACTCGAACCAATATAGCCAAATAGATTATACTCGGGTGGTGCTATGATTACCGATTCCCAGTCTAAAAAGAACAACTGATTATTGTGATATATGATATTCCCACCCCACATATCACCGTGACACAAAACAAGTTGGCTAGCATTGATATGAACTGAATTCCGAATTTCTCTAACTAAGTTCATGGAAGACAAAATTTGTTCTTTCTTTAACAAAACAAGCTCTCGTAGTGATTGATTTAAGTCATTGTTCAGATTTGATTTCTCAAGGATCGAAATACATCTCAAAAGATCAGATTCGAAAGTGATATCAAATGATTCCTTTGGTAATAAATTCTGATTCACATGCGGAGTAATCTGTTCTAATGTAGCCACGGACTTTGCAATTCCTACAAGAATCTTATCTGAGAAAGGATATGCCTCAGCCAAGTCTCCAACTATAAAATTAAATAAAACTATAGTGATGTCTCTAATTTAGTAAATAAACTCCCTAAGTAATTCTTTAATGGATGAGTAATGTTTATAAACAACCCTTGATGATAAAGGTCCCAAGTCAAAGGCAGGTAATAATTTAGTCGTCGTATTCCCTCTCATTGTCTATCATTATGATGATCAAATAACTTCAAGTAATATTGTTGTTCGTCAATACAATTTACTTTATAAGAATACGCCGAATCCCCGACCGGAATAAATTCAATATTTTTAATAAGAATTCCGTAGTTTTTTTGTATGAATAAAATAAGCTGTTTATCTTCGATTTTGAACTTACTTATCAAAAGTGTCACCGCCTTACGATTGAGGAATTGTGGTTTAGGCCAGCTCGTGTCTCGTCAGAGTATACCGATAAACGTAAATGCCACCTGCAAGCTTCTCCACCATGTTTCACGCCTCCCGAAAGCCTCCCGTCTTGTCCTCTCTTCCTATCAACTATGGGAACAGGGCGGAAGGGCATACCATAAAGAAAGGACGGAAGCCGCTTTGTCCACACAGCTTCCGTCCCGATCTTCCGGACGACTAACTCAAATACCGATTTCGGATGACCCCCATGTGATGAAGTTCGTGTCCCGCAATGACGTACGCGAGGGCGCGCGCCGTAATGCTTACGTTGTTGGCTGTGCCCTTGCGGGACCATGCCTCCATCGGCAACCCGCGTAAGAGTGTGATCGTCGATTGCCGTACCGCCCGGTAGTCTTCAGCCAATTGCGCGGTTGTCCAGCTTCCGAAAGGAGGCATGAACACTTCCTGGTCGAATCCGGGCAGAGGCGTCCGGTCCCCTCTTGCGAACCGGAGCAGGCGGTAGGTCATGACGCGTTCCCCGTCCGCGATGTGCCCCACGACTTCTTTCAGCGTCCATTTTCCTTCCGCATATCGATATGCGCCCTGGCTTTCGGTCAACGATGCCAGCAATTCGGTCATTCGCTTTTCCTGGGCGAGCAGAATATCGATGATGTTGCCTTCCGGCACCAACCGGATATACTCGCCGAAGTCCCCGGCGTATTCTTCTGACGGTCTTTGGTTCATGCGTGGTCCCCTCTCTATGGATATATGGAAAATTATAGCGCTCCTCTTAAGATAATTCCATCCATTTCACACTCGAGTTGCATCCATTAGATGAACTTGATTTTTACTCTAGAAATGTATATTTCAGTAACTGATGTTTATAAAACGTTAGTTACTTATTTATTACCGAGTTGTTCCGCCAAACCGACTAGAAGTCCTTCGGTTCCACGAATGTAGCAGAGCCGATATGAGTCCTCATACTGAACGACTTCGCCAACGAGCTGAGCACCATGCTTAGCGAGTCTGGATACCATTTCGTCAATGTCTTCCACGGTGAACATGACGCGTAGATAACCGAGGGCGTTTACAGGAGCAGTCCGGTGATCTGATATAGTAGGTGGGGTGAGAAACCGCGAAAGTTCAAGTCTGCTGTGTCCATCTGGGGTAACCATCATAGCAATCTCTACGCTCTGAGAACCCAGTCCGGTTACGCGACCAGCCCATTCACCTTCGACAGTGGCCCGCCCTTCAAGCTTCAAGCCAATCTCCTCGAAGAAAGAGATTGCGTCATCAAGGGATTCTACAACGATACCCACATTGTCCATCCTAAGTAATTTGTTGTTCGCCATTGATTTATCTCCTTATGTGTACAAATTTATTTACAGGAATAAGTGAAATTGGGCTTTCGGGTATGTCATATAACGTTAATGCATCTACGAACCCGAGAGGCTTATGGGGAACAACGACCGGTCCAACGAACTTAGCCTCGCAGGGTTGTGAGCTGATTCGGCCTTCTCTGCCTACAACTTCTCGCGAATTAAGGTCCGAACGTCTCGGGTCGTAGATACGATGTTATCTGACGGGGATGACATCTTCGTATAACTCTCAATATCAAACTATATGTCTGTTCAACAATGTTTTTCCAACTCAATGAGTTCTTTGATACATCATTTCAAGTATGGTATTATATATTTAATAAAGACCTAGTGCGCTAACACTTGGTCCATACAATTGGCTTGGATGGGTAGTCCCTTCTTAGTCATTTACGATCGGAAACCCACCTTCGGCGGTCAACCTTAGGGTGGGTTTTTACTTCTCTTGTTGTTATTAATGTAAGTTAAAAGTGCAAGAATGAATGATCCAAATAGGAGCATAATCGTTAGTGCATCTTTCACTTCCATGGCTTCACTTTCTTTTGAAGGGAAACCATGACCACCCAAGATTCAATTGTAGTTATATTTTACCTTTATTTACATGTACGTACAAGCGTTCTTATGATCACTTTTGATTTTTCGATTCTAATTAAGTTTTAATACAATTGTCGGCACTTTCCATGTTTCTGTATTCTTTGAGTTATATAATACTTCGTTTCTCAAGCTCTATTATTATTTTGTCCGTAATCACATCAATGGGTTCAAGACCAGATACAATTAAATCACAATCGGCCATGACATTTAAATTAATAGCTTGGTATAAATTTCGCACGACTATAAGATATTGAGACAAATATTCTTCGAAGCTTTTTAAAGTTTCACTTGGAGTGCATTCAGCATTTTGTATCCCTCTTAAAATCCTACGAGCAAGTGCTACCTCTAAGGGAATATCAATACAGACTACAAAATCAATTAATTCTGCCATTCCTTCCCGACCTCTGCCGAAAGGTTCTTCAACTATAATGTATTTTTCTGATTTTACCATTTGGTTGTTAGGTAGTGTTATCGACCTTCCTTGAACCAACTCAGATAAGTCTCTATTAAAATCTGGATTTTGAACTAATTTAGGGTCGGCACCTTTTTCCAACCATTCCACAAAATCATCTGGATATGTATTAGTTGAAGCATAGTCATCAAAGTGGAATGATATTGCATCAACAAGTTTATCTCTTAATTGCTTTGTTAATGTACTTTTACCTGAACCAGATGGTCCACTTACTGCAATTGTGAACGCAGATTTATTCATTGTCTGTCTTTATTCCTTTCTTCTATGCACTATTCCAGCAATTTCAGCTAACGTTTGTATTTTCACGAACCCTGGCTAAGTCCGTCAGCCCCGGGTCCGACGGACTTAGCCAGTGTTGTCTGCTGATTCTGCTTGGGACTAAGGACCGCCAGGACCGCTGCTTAAATACGATGTTATACGACGGAACTGACTTCTTTAATTACACCATTTGAATCATTATACCTTCTTCTTTATATTCATCTACTCGTTCTATATCTATCCATGTAGGTTCATCTTCTCTTAATTTATGGAATCTTATAATGGTATCATTACCATGGAAAGTAACATAAATAATAAATTCAAAATATGGAAAATTCGACTTCAACTTGCATGACCATAAGCTCGTTAAATAGATCGCAAAGTGCAATCCTTGATATGGATCCTCTACAAACCGTTTTGAGATATCGATCATGTGTACATGACTGTCTGCCGCTTCAAAACCAGATCGATCACCAAATTGTCTTAATATATAGTCCATATCTAAATTTGGTACTTCATTATCTTCGCATAACAACACGCAACCATTTACCTCGATAAATTTGAAAGGTAGGGACTTCACTATATCTATATCTATTTCTTTTTTATATGTATTGCATTTTATGCTTTCTAATACTTGCCTTAGTCTTTCATTAATCAGTCTCATTTTTACCTCTCTTCAGAGCTGTACAGCGTTCCTTAATTCACAACGTCGCACAAGATGTGTCCGTCTGAATCCGCTTTCCTCGAAATACCTTGGTGGACCGAGGGACGGCTATTGCTTGCTGCCAAGTGAATATAATGTTACCAGATGCCAACCGCTTTGTAGATCTACATGCAACCTCATATCTCATTTTTCTTGTCTTGTGAGTTCTTTCCTATATTCCATTTCATAAAGATTCAATATCATCTAATGAAACGTTATCGTTTCTTTTTACTCGTTTAATCATTGTATACTAATCTAATTTATATATTTTTCTGATCTCTAACCATGTCTCATACCAAAATGTACCGAACTTTAATGATTTCGATATTTCAATTTTCATTTCACTTATTATTAAATATACCCGGTCATCTTCAACATTCAATTTGTTAGTATGTTCCCGACTCCGAAACCCTATCCCTATATGTATATCTTAGATCCGAAGGTGTGCCTGCCAGCATCTTTATCTCTGAAATACCTCGGAGCAGACCAAGGGGGCTTTAGCCGCATTGTCGGAATGCGTTGTTATCTGATTGACAATCCTTCTTTGACTTCACTTGCAAAATCGTCTTTAATTATTGAAAACAATTTTACATCCTGAAATGCACCCTTTGCCCAGATATGCCTTCTCAATACCCCCTCAAATCGCATTCCAGTCTTCTCCATTACTCTGGCGGATCCGATATTATCCAGATGGCATCTTGCTTCAATTCAAACTAATCCTATTTCATTGAATCCAAACTCTAAAATCCTTCTAATTACCTCAGACATGTATCCTTGATTCCAATATTCATTTGATAATACATAACCAAGCTCTGCTCTTTTATTTCGATTATCCCAACTTACAAAACTACAACTACCAATTAGTTTCTTTGCTTGTTTGTGCTCAATTCCCCAAGGTCCTACTTTCTGTGTGTCATAACGGTTTAACACAAATTCAATAAATGCTTTTGTATCATCAAGTGACCGATGAGTGTCCCAAACGGTATATCTCGATACTATTGGAGATCTACAATAACTATACATATCATCCTGATCCGAGTGACTTATCTTTCTTAATCTTGTTCGTTCAGTTTCAAGAACAGGGAACTCCTGAAAATGTTCTTCAATTTGCGTCATTGCAGCCACCCCCATATAAAATATTAGTGCCAGCTTTCAGATAACGTTTATGTATTCCCGAACCCAAGAACCTTAAGGCCGAAGGGCCGGCCGCGGCGCGGTTAGGTTCGCAGGGTTGTCTGCCGACGCTCCCCTGTACCTCTGAATTCGCTCCGCAGTGAAATCCCTTCGCTCTTGGCGGACCAAGGGGCGAACGCCCCTGCGGGAATTTGGTGTTATGAGATGTCTGCCTCATCTTCGAGTAACTTCCAAAAATTATAAGTACTTCTTAAAGGCTTTACTCGAATCACCGTCATAACCTAACTTTGTATAGAACTCGTGTGCTTGCTTCCTCGAAGCTCCGCTGGTTAAAAAGACCTTAACACAACCCCTTGAAATACACAGCTCTTCAATATGCTTCATAATGAGCGATCCATAACCTTGACCTTGTCTGTTTCCAGATACAACTACACGTTCTACAACTCCAAAAGGTTGTGACTCTATCAACGCATCTAAACATAGATGCAGATGTGCAGTTGCAACGATCTCTTGGTCTACTTCGCAAATGAACAAGAAACTATTAGGATCTTGTTTAATTTCTTCTATTCTATCTTCCAACACTTTTATTTTTGTGTTGTTTGGAAGCAACTCTTTATATAGTCCTTCAATAGCTTCGGCGTCATTGGATCCAGCTTCACGAATTATCATTCACATTCTCCTCTGTATTTAGGATGATTTCACATTACATTCCCACATCTGTGACGCGACCCAGCCTTAGATAGCTCTTATCTTTGGCTGGGTCGTGTGTTGTCTGAATTTTCGCCTATGAGCGTGCTTGCTTATGAAAAAACCAAGGGGCGAAGCTTAGATGCATGGTTTAGTGATGTTACTGCCTTATCTGTAATTACATTCTCATAAAGGTTTTACAGATATATATTGTTTCTTATGTATTCATTCTAGTTATTTATAGTATTTTAATGGTATTTCATCATATCTTATATGTTATAATTTTCTAGTACAATATACGGCTTTAAGGGCGGTCGGCTAATCTCCCAGAAGGGAGGTGATGCCCATGGAGGTCAAAGATGCACTTTCCTTAATGTTCATGTTCGGCATGTTCATTCTGGCATTGCTTACCTACATGAAAAAGAAATAGACCGCCCTCGCTAAGGTAACGGTCTATTTCTCGACCTAACTCCTGTGGCCGACTGCTCTTTATGCAGTTATTGTGCTTTGGAGTCGTGTTCCCGCACGGCTCCTTACTTATTCTTACCTCAGTATAACTCATTTTATAACGCTTTTATATGTTTTGTTGATTATTTTTTTATTTATATAAGGTCTGTAATGTTGTCTGTAGTAATTTCACTTAACGTCCTTATTCACGAAACGACCCGGCCTTAGATAGCTCTTATCTTAGGACGGGTCGTTTGTTGTTTGAGTGTTCTTCCATGACATCTGACAACCAAGGGGCGATAGCCCCGCAGTTGATCAAGATTCCAACTCTATTTGTTGCCTTGGTATAAAAACTCAACTTCACCATCTAGCAAATATCGATATTCAAATAATTGCATTGTTCTTTCTCTTATTCTCTCCCGTATAACCGTGGCCAGGCTTACCGATCCTCGTGATCCAAGGTAGCCATTATCAATAAATGTCTTCTCTACAAATTTTGTTTCCCTTAAGTGATACTGTAACCATTCTTTCTGCGATTCAATTAGTGCTTCTCTTGGTTCTCGATCCAACTTAGAAAGAAGCTTTTCATATATTTGATTCAACTCTTTATCCCAAATCTCTGAATATTTGCTTTCCAACGCCCCCCATCCCAATGTTGTGATCTCTTTGGAATTTTGAAATTCATTAAATTCCACTTCATAATCATGATCTATAGGATTTCGAAGCATTTCATCATAAAATTCTCCTTTCAAATCAAGGTTCCCAATGCTCAGGGGTAACACTTCATTGTTAGAAGGATCTGATCGACCTTCAGTTCTTTCTTTCGATTCTGTTCCATTACCTTCTGTACTCACTACATCAAGAGGCTGTTTAGAATTCAATATTGATTTAGTTTCGCTGTTCAAGGTAGTCGATTGACTAATATTTTGACAAGATGATAACACTATCGTAATAAAAAATAATAAGAGTATCTTACCTTTCATAAATGATCTCCTTAAATTTTATCTGTAATATTTACCGGTAATGGCGCATAACGTTCTTGTGTTCATGAACCCTGGAAGGGTTGTCTGCTGAATTCTTCTCCGAAATTCTTCGCGCAGACCAAGGCTACCTCAAGATTACATTCAATTTCTCTTGATGGCTTAACGTAATGGTATGATACTCCTTCATCGCTCACTGCAGAAACCGGTACTATTACATGTCCAACAGCAATGTCTTTTTTTAATACACCTGCACCACCATAAACTATAAATTTCTGAGAACCATAGGCTATCAGTTCTTCTAAGGATCCTGCTGAGCCTGCAGCTCCTAAATACCCCAAAGTAATATGCACCTTTTTTCCTTGATAATATGTTTCATATATTAATTTGCCAGCGGCGAAACCGACTGTAGACGGTGGACCAGGAGCCGTAGAATTCCGGTAAATCTCGCCAGAGCCGGTTCGTGCTATAAAGCATGCCATTTAACATCTGGCGACGGTCGTTCGGAGGTCTCCATCCTTACGGTTTTCTTTCCAGCGGCAGCAAATCCTTAATTATGTCCCCTTGGTCATCTCGAATTTCGTATCGTCTCATCATACTAACTATTACCCTATTAGAAGAAGTTTATAGCTTGCATACACACTCTAGAATATTCCGGTGAGTACTAACTTCCAAGCCTTGTTACCACACCACAACTAACAGTATAATAATTCCGAGCAAAATCAGCCAGCTTACTGGGTGACCGAAATTTAATCCCCAGCCGACTCCGAGCCTTTTCTCGACGATTAGGTTTGGATCCTTGCGATTGAAATAAATCATACCTAATAGCCATTTATCATCATCATGGACAGGTCTGACATTGGAGCGATCTGCCGATTGCTTCAAGCGGCTTCCGCCCTGACCAGCCCAGAACGATAAGGCGAAGGCGTATAGGATGATAAAGGCTATTATGATTAGGATAATGGGGATAGCGAAATTGATGTTAAGCAGAGTTATCATGTTTAGTTGCACGACGGAAAACAGGATAACGATTAAGAAGCTTGCTGTAATCATAAAACATGACCAAGCACGGCGGAAAGTTACGTCTTGTCTGATGGAACCATTCGGATCAGTGGGTTGAACCTGCTGCTTCACTCTGCGAATACTCCAACTCTCAAATATGAACACAAGTGTTATGAACACTTGTATTATCGTAGGCATAAACACAGAACTATAAGATTTAGCTGCATAGCCGTCTACGTTCCAACTGCTGTTGTAATGGATCGGAATCTGATCAGGAATCAGATCGTAGTTGCGTAGCACAGTTACAATACTAACAACAATAATTAAAACATGAATAAGGAACCAATTACTAGACAAGCCCATGTTTCTTTTCCGAAAACCAGTGTCCACTGCCATGATCGATGGTTCCGGAGCAACAGGCAGCATAGGAAGTAAACTTTTCATTTTGAAATGATAGCTAATGTTTATAACTAGGGAGATTGCGACCATGGCGAGTGAATAAGTGACAATGATCCAACTTTGTTGCTTGGAATGTTCATCACCGTATATTAGGCAGATGATACAAACAATGAATAGGATGGTATGCGAGGAAGCACTAATCCTAGCATATGACTTCCGCATCTGGCGCAGAGGCTCACTGTGGAATTGTACAGCGCTGACGGTGACCCCAAAACTAATCGTCTCTCTTGTTAAATAAGGCATGCTTACCATGAGTATAGTGGTAGGTACAAATACAAAGATCATTACTATAACAGGCATTATCGTAATATCATTCGCCTCCTCTTATACGCTACGCAGCGCTACTCATCTGACAACTGAATTATTGCAAGTACATCTGTTTGAAATTCTGTCTAGGTAAAGGACAGGTTTTCGTTATCCCAATTTTTTTCGATGCTTAGCCACGAATCCTTTTATTTTATTTGTCTTTTCACTTATCCATACAGATTCAGATACCCTTTTGTATTCACGAAATGACCTAGCCTTAGATAACTCTTATCTTAGGCTGGGTCATTTGTTGTCTGAGTTTCTTCCATAATTATGCATCTGATAACCGAAAGGCGTAAGCCCTGATGCGAGAATATTGTGCTATCAGATGTCAGTGCCTTCTATGTAAATTCTATCAAATGCTCTTAGAGATTTTTTGTCAGTATTACTTCAAGAGGTTGACTCTCCAATAGTAAACATCCAGCATCACGATATCCAATCTTCCTATAAAAATGTTGTGCTTCTTCATTATATTGCGTTGACGTTATTATTAGTTTAAATCCTCTTTGACGCATTGTTTCGTCGTATATACTCCGCACTGATTTCTGATAACGTTCCCGTATTCACGACGCCGAGAGGCTTAAGGGAACCTAGTTCCCGGCTGCGCTTGCGCAGTTAGCCTCACAGGTGTGTTCGCCTGACTCGAATTCTCTGCCATTCTCTTCAGGCTCCGTCGCGTGAATATGATGTTATAGGATGTCAGCGTCTTATTTGAAGCACTTTCACATTCTAGCACTTTTTTCAATCATAATTCCATACAAGTTGTCCTTTTCTAATCTTTGCTGCATATATAATTTGCCCGGTATGATAATGTATTTCTCTTACCATTGCTATCATTAGATTAAGAACTGTAGTCTC
>Ga0209784_100311_pt1 | contig 25535 bp, 41 predicted proteins | sample AraplaCvi_mLB_r2_2_FD_184284 | JGI IMG/M metagenome (GOLD analysis project Ga0209784, IMG submission 184284) | Arabidopsis root microbial communities from North Carolina, USA - plate scrape CL_Cvi_mLB_r2 (SPAdes) (version 2) | ecosystem: Host-associated > Plants > Roots > Endosphere | place: USA...
AGAAAAACGCGCAAAAAATTGCTATGGTCCTAGTCGCAAACCTTCTCATATCATACTGGATTTTGTCTGATATGTGAACATGAGCAGCGACATTCGCCGCATCAAATTGTTTTATCGATACCATAAATTTTTTATTATGCGCTTACAAAGCTGGATGTTTCAGTGCGTTTAATCACTACAAACATCAAGCCTTTACCCTAGCTATGTCTGTTTGAATCTGGATGTTTCAGGGTAAATTTGGGTGAATAAATTTTCCGATCAGAAAAAGTGTGGGGAAAAAGTGGGAGGGATATACCCTCCGCTTTATCTTAAATTAGAACAATTCCGAAAGCAAACGTTCTGAAAATCTGTTCGGTACAACCCCACTAATTGAACAGCAATTTTAATGGGGACTTCCCCAGGGTTGGCTTCGTAGTTGATTAGATCATTTTCACTAATGCCGATATGAGTAGCTGCTTCAGTTAATGAATAACCTCGTCTAAGACGCAAAGATTTAATTCCCTTGGGGCAATCATTAGATCCTGCTTGCATACCCATCATCATCTCCTATGTCATTTGAAGTAAAAAGAATATATACTAGTTCCAGTAACATCCTCGAAAGGAGAAGTTACTGTGGCATTTTCCCAAGGGAGATGCCTATTGAAGCAACGTCTCGCGCAAAGACGCATGACCCAATCTGAGTTATCGAGAAGAACCGGTTACTCTCGACAGCTCATATCTCATTACGCGAACAACCGTGCTTATATGTCGCCAGGAGCAATGAGAACAATTTCGTATGTACTTAGATGCAATATGGAAGATTTGTATGATTGGGTGTGGAGCGATCAATAGGCTTCTCCCCGGGCCTGTGTATAACCACACTATACATTATTATTGGTTAATTCATCCATTGGTAAAATTTTGCTAGGATTAATTACCTACACTTACTAAACCTAACATCATTCACCTCGCTTTCTATTCACCTCTCCCGTAACCAAAACCCAACACAATATGTTAGGGGTAATGGTTGATGTGTTGCCAATAATCCTATAATATAGATCTTCTAAATCCACCTCCTTTGCCTATTAATACTACTTTAACCTATTCACGCACAAAAGAATTAAGCAACCGAGAAATCTAAGATAAATTTATCATTTTGGGATAATATTACTACGAACACACGTTCTTAACAAGTATTGATTTAACAGTTGCTTGGGTATACTATAGTACATATGTTCGCATATGGGGGTAGGTAAAATGAGTTATTTAGAAGCTATTACGGATGAAGATCGTCTGTACGTGAAACAGTTCATACTTTTGCCTTTGATCATTGCGGCGTTTGAGCGAGACTGCCGTTACATTCAAGACAACCTAAAAACACCTGAACCATATGTTGATACGATCAAGTTGGCAATAAATAAAGCTCGGGACGATTTCAAACAGATCAAAAAGCATTTCTGGTTAAAGGGATTGAAGGTATATGAAGAAAATCAAACGAAGAACGGAATAGAAGCAAAGTTCAAGTGTCGGGGATTTCAATCGGATATGGAACTCCAATGGGATTTTCTAACGGCCCAGGCATCCATTCTAATGAGGAAGTACCTGGGGTTAGACATAAGTAAGTACGAGGATAGAACAGGCCCTGAAGAGCTTTGGATTACGTATTAGTACATGGTCCAATAATCAAGGTTATTGTTCTTTTTAGTTGGTGAAGGATCGGTATCGTCTTTCAGCACGATTATGCCTTTGGTTGTCGTTTTATCGGGCCAACTTATGTAATGATGGTCCTCAAGGTATTGCAATCCTAATAGGATGTCTTTTCGGCTGCGGCCTGTTTTTGCTTCCAATAACCTGAATTCAGGCATACGGCCTTGTTTATGTGAAGGGTAATTAAGTAAGATGCGATGGAGTTTTCTTTCTGGATCCGGTAACATAGTATTCATCCTTTCTTAGCAAACGTACGTTTGTATTATATCATGATGAAGACAAAAAAATAACCCCACCAGCCTAAGCCAGCAGGGTTATCTTTACCGATGCTATCGGTTTTGTTTTATTATATCTTCGTTGGAACTATTTGTAAAGTTACAAAAATTTAGTTTTATCTTCGGTATTTTCTTCTTTGGTTGTACCTTTTCGGTCGCTAAATACCAGTTCAAATAAACCTGTTGCAGACAACCCAGCAATACCACCAGCCCACAACCTCAAGGTTAGATCGAGATCTGTAAACGGATATGCAGCAGCTCCCACCAATACCCCGATTAATAACCCAACAACTGGAACGATATTAACCGGCATATTGATCGTTTTCTTCGCCAACTGAACCAGGGCCAACACAAAAACGGCCAATGTCGTAGCAAAGGCCAGAACCGCTGTTAATACTTCGTTATTCATTTATTTATCCTCCTTCGTGATATGCACTGTTAAGTTTTCTTTATCCCATCTAACGGACGCTCCTAGAGCTTCTGCAACCGCCCTAGAAGGTGTGTATGTGGTTCCACCATCTAAGTATCCATCAGCAACCTTCCTGCCGTTTACAAGGACCTTGACTTTCTGTTGTTCCACTTTAGCAGCACCCACTTTCTTTAATTCTTTATACAACCGTTCCCACGGAAACTTGGGACCCGGGCAATTTGGTTTTCGTTTAGGATCCACTTGAAAATGTCCAATCACATGATACTCGTCAAGCTTCATATCTCGCCCATACAGGTGTTTTATTTCTGACTGGATGTATTTGTGCAACCAGACCGTAGCGGCGAACTGTGCGTCTGTGAGTTGCCCGTCAGTGCCTTCATGTTCGATACTAACGGTGTACTTGTTCGGGTTAATGCTTGGATTGTTTTTTATCACATCAGCATCGGCTTTAATCTGCTGCCCTGCACTCAATCCGTTAGCCCATGCCATTCGCTCAATCGGAACGTATTGATGGATCTCGCCTCTCTTCGATACCCCGAAGTGTGCGCTACTTACCTTGTTACCTGAAGAGGTGAACCAATTATCCATACTCCCCATAGAACCGGCTGAAATGTGGTTCACGATCACATAAGGCACGTGTCCATCTCTACTGCTGCTGTTTGTGTGTTGGTTCCCCTTCTGTACTATCTTGTACGGCACTCGTTTCACTCCCCTCGCCACTTTTTTCATTGAATATGTGAATGGCTCTCCTTAATACTTTGGGAACTGGTATCCCCATTCGTCCCACGTTCTCAATGATGGATAGTAGTTCATTTGCCAAATAAAAAAAGACTACAGCATTATAAAAATACTGTTGTCCTCCAAGTAGTTGGTCAATCAAATATGAAATTGCCACCAAACCAAAAATAGTTACTTTCCTGGCTATACCTTCATAACCCCTACGACTTCGAAGCTCTCCTTTCATCCAGGCAGCTCCCCAACCTGTTAACCAATCGAGTACGACAAGCACGAGTAGTAATTGTAACATTAAGCTCCAACCTCCAAATAGATACCCTGCCAGCGCCCCCAATGCTGTGGATATGGTTTTAAAAACCTGTTCCCCCACGACCCTTACCCCCATTCTCTCTATATAGACCACTAACAAAGAAGGTGATTAATCACCCCCTTTATGTTGCTTCAGTTCCTCCAGACGCTTTTCAATGGATGTCTTGATTGCTTCCAGGTATTTATCCTCCTGACCAGGGTGAAAAACTCCCACAGCCGCGATAACTTCGCACACGTCTTGAACAGTTGGATATAATTCGACCATTAATTTGTTACGGACAATAGCCACATGATCACCTCTTTGGACAAAATAAAAAGCCCTACCGATTGGCAGGACTTCATGATTTATTCGAATGCTTTTAGTGCTTCGTTGATACTATTCAGCCTTTGGGTGTTCTGATCCACCTTTTCTCTGAGAGTCTTCAGTCCATCCTCCCACATCTGCTTAACAATACCCGTCTGCCCACTCATATATTCCGTCTTAGATTCCTCTTTTTCTAAACTAGATGAAAGGTGGACCAATAAATCTGATGTCTTCTTCTGTTCGTTTAGCAAGTCATATTTTGTATAGTATTTTCCGTCTAATTGCACTACTTGGTTGTTTGCTGGTGTTTCTTCAGAAGTAACCATAATTGTTTTCCCATCCACTTTTATATCAGCTCCTAAGGACTCTGATAACGCCCGGACAGGTACGTTCGCCCGACCGTCTATAATAGCACCTTTATCAGAAAGTTTTTCGCCGTTAACCACAACGGTATATTGACCAGTGACTTTTTTGCCAATCATCGATTGGACCTGAGCTGCTACGTCTTCTCCAGTCGTAGCTACAAGTACACCAAATAAAAATGCAAAGCTAAGACCCAACCATTTTTTCATTTTCATGAAATGTTCCTCCTCCGTTTATGCTATATGGTTAATATAACATTACTGGACAGGATGGTAAATGTTGCATTTATATACCGATTACAGTGGCTTGACTGAAATCTACAGTCCCTTGAAATATAGTTCTACCATTCAGCGCGCGTAAAAACAATTCATTCGTCCCGATCACATGTAACTGCGAATCTATTGCATATATTAAACCTTGCGACTGACTTGATTCGTTATAATATGTGTGCCCTGAAATATTAGCTTGTGGGTTAGTTCCTAATTCAACCCGTCTAGCGCCGAAATCATCATAGAACCTGAAGCCGAATGGATCCAGCTCAATACGTTCGCCGTTAGTGGCTGTTCGAATAGAACTACCTAAAATTTCTCCGCCTTCGATATATGAACCGAATATTTCTGATCCTCTTATTTCACCTTCGAACTCAGCACTCACAGCTTTCATATGACCGTTAGAATCAACACTGAAGTTACTACCGACTACTATTCTACCACCTAGGAATTCCGCGTCATACGCGATCATATGCCCTGATTCATCTACACTGAAGTTATTTCCAATTTGGATGCTACCACCAATGAATTTACCGGCTCTTACAACACCAGTGAATTCGTATTGTTGGTTGATCGGATCAAAGTAAAGGGAATCCGTGTAGCTACCGTTCCCGTTTCCTTTCTGCATTCGGAATTCATCAGCGTTCCAAATTGAACGGGCCATCTTGTCATATCGTTCGATGACTATCCCTTCATCCGGGCCGATTTTAACGCCGTACATCCATTTGTCTTTACCTACTGTTGTCGTCTGGATCCGGTAAATGGTGTCCTGGATACCTTCAATGTAATTGGCTATGGTGACTTTGGAGTTGATACGGCGTTTAGGCGAATAAGAATATTCAATGATTCGCTGCTGCTCGTTGATTCCTAACTCTTCGTCAATGATGTCCGCGGTATCGCCAAGTTCGAAATACTCAAGACCTTCGAATTCTGGCAAACTGTTAAGTTCTACCACATCGATCTCATAGGCCGTTAATACCTCGCCTGATTGCCCGTTTACGTCCTTTACGATACCTTTGAGGTTCTTGCCTAACCGGAACTGTACGCCGCGATCCTGGCCCCTTCTAGTAAGCAATGAAACGGTGTATTTATCGAAGTATAGTTCACATCCTGTTTGAGCTGCTATTTCCATCAGGACACCACGGGCGTTAACGCCTTCTTTTAAATCGATGCTTACATAAGAGTCAAACTGAACCACTCCTACACTGAATCTTGTAAGTTCAAGCGCCATGTTCATTAGTACCCAAGGGGTATTGGTGTGAATGAAACCACCTTCAAACAAATGAAAAAGCAGGTCATAAGCGACCTGCTCACAGTAAACAGCTATTTCTATTTTCCCATCTTCGGATCTTGTCCGCCGGTGGTGTGTTATATTGAAGTATTGCCCCTCTACTTCCGCGATGTTCCCTGTTAAGATGTATTGGCTCTTTTCGTCATCCAGGTATACCGAGAAATTTAGAGTGTACGAACCGTTGATTTGCTCAACTATTTCGTCATTAAAGTAATCTTCCAAAACCGCTAGAGGGTGAAGAGAATAGTTCAATAACGTTATCAAGGTATCACCTCCATGCAAATAAGCCCCGTTATTAACGGAGCTGGATGCGTAATCTTGACTACTTTTTGTCTAAAGCCCAAGAAACGTCCTCTTTGATTATTTTTGCTGGAACACCGCCAATCATAATATTGCTTTGATCAAACGATTTTGTAACAAGGGCTTTGGCCCCAACGATGATGTCATTTTTGAGTTCGACTCCTTTGCTAATAATAACCTGAGTCGCAACCCAAACCCTATCGCCCAGTTTGACGCTAGCTGCTGGGTTAATCCTTTGTCCGGTTTTATTGTCAATTACAGAATGTGAATCTGTGGTACGAATATCAGTCTGATATGCTATTAAGGCGTTGTCACCGATTTCGATACTTGTGTTTTCTTGGGCATTTAGGCCGCATCCCCCTATGTGAGCGTACTTTCCTATGGTTATTCGTTGATCCTCTCCGAACAAAAGGACATTTGTTTTTATTGTACGATAGTCTTTATCAAGAAAAAATAAGTTATTGTCACCCTTAATATGCAGATCGATAGTCACATTAGTTCCGCCCTCTTCTATGAAGACTTCATTGTTGTTACCCTCAATAGTTATATTGATTCGACGAATGCTGGATTCTTTTGTTTTTACCGATATAATATTTTTCTCGCCTTTATCGACAATTTTCACTAAATCAGATAACGTCTTCATATTGGCCTCCAGAACATGTAATGTTTATAGAATAGGATTTTCTAAACGATTCACATAGCCTATAACCTTTCGAGAAATGAAGCGATTTTTGAAGCAATTATAGCGTGACCATTCTCATTGGGATGCAAACCATCAGGTATTAAAGCGCTCCTAACATTCGCAGAGGATGGATATATACTCCCTTCCCTCCACAAATCAATGCACGGAATCGAGTAATGCTCACATAGTTCTTTTATGACATCTACTCTTGCTTTAACTAAATTATTCATCTCAACATTACCACTATCATATCTTTGTAATGGAAGTATGAATCCGATTTTTTTCCCAATATACTTTTCGATTAATCCTCGCATCAATATATGGCAAGCTCCGTATAAAGTAGTATCAGTATCATCGGAAAAAGTTCCGATGGGAACGCTCACATCATTCGTCCCACCAAATACAGTGATAATGTCTGCATCGTCATTCATCTCAGTGTATCGATGACAAAATGCATTTGTATTTGAAGACCTCACTGCTATACCTGAACCACCAACACTATAATTATTTACAGTAGTAATCCCCAACTTTTCCTTAACTATTTCATGATAAAATTTAGTAGTAAAAGAAGTGTTACTGGACAAACTGTCACCTAGAATATTCCAGGTTTTCCCGCTTGATTGATAAAAATTTGATCTAAATCCAGATATAGAAACTAGGTTGTTTGGTTTGTATTCAGTATATTTGATTGCGTCAGTAGAATTTTGACCGAATAGAGAATAACCTTGCGGCGACAATTCAACCCCATTGCATAATAATCTGACATAATTGATTTCTAAATCAGCTGCTAGATTAGGGTCTTTCATATCAATAAATACGAAAGAATGCATGTACCGCTGATTATTAGTAAGTGTAAAAGTAATACTATACTTGACGAACTCCTCGTAAGGTACTCTTTGGAGCGTCGCTGTATTGATTGTTCCACTTGAATCATTTGTTATATTGCTATCATTCCAGTAATGTCTAGATGAATATTGCGATAGATTTGTATCATAACTCCGCAAACATGCTTCGAATGTAAATTCTGTAGGGCTTGAAGGGTTAATATTAACAGAATTAAGATCAAACAAAAAAGCAACTCTAATATTTCTTACTGATAGAGTTCCGCCTTTTGCTGAAATTTGAAAACCGTCAAATCTCGTTATATCACTATTCATCTTTTCCAGTCTAATCCCCTCATTCTCGATTTGGAGATCGCTAACCGCGTGATCTGCCAACTTTTCCCGTGTTACCTCTTTATCTCCGGGTGTTGTGTGAATTGGCGTAGTTCCTGCCATGGCTTGTTTTACTTCATCAGATAAGTTCACCAGTTTTACTTTTAAATTGTCTTGGGATATATCCAAATCCGCAGAATTAATCTTTGTTGACTTGTCTCGTTTTAAGTTTAATTGGTTATCAGTATAAGACTTATCTGCCTTTAACGCAACTTCTGTTTCGATGTCTGGTTTAAAGGAATCGTAGTCATTTTTCATTGACATTAGATCCGCCAAATGGGCATCAGAGGCATTGAGACGGTCGCCTAATACTGTATATCCACCTCGCGCATCTGCCACCTCTGGGCTACTGTCGCCGCCTGTGATGATCAAATTATCGATACGTTCATTCGTATAGTCGATAGCGTCTTTTGCATTATTTCCTACGGCTTTTCCTGAGTAGGTTATGTTTTGGGCAGCATGTGCCGATGTAGAGTTTTTATGTGCTTCAAGTTTATTATCGGCATCCGTTTTATTGGCTCCGACTTCGCTGTTCAACTTTTGAAAGTTGCGATTTACTTTTGGGTACATCTGGCGTAGCGTATCCGGTGGGTTACCATTATCAGCGCCTTTGATGATTTCGATTTCTGCCATTTAATTCACCCCTTATGCATATTTCTGTCGGAATTTGATTGTCATGTTGAAGTTCAATCCTGTACCGCTGACTTGGATACTGGAGATGCCAACCGGCAATTTACCGAAACTAGCGTTTGTATTTTTTAATACATTTTGTGTTCCGAGCCGAGCGGTTTTGCGTTGAAAGTCCAAAGTCAGTGTCCCGGACATTGGAACGGAGTATATAAATTCAACGCCACCAACCGTTAGAGACAAATAAGAAAACGCCCCGTTTATCTCAATAATTGGCTGGGCGTTTTGGTTTCCATAGTTATAAACAGTAATGTTTTGATTACTCGTTACTGTATAAATGTAATTACCTGTATCGACGTAGATATCACTATCGACAAATATGAGGCTATCCACGTTTATTTCGTGTGACCAATATGTGCTATAAGCAAAAGGATCATAGGCCGTGAACGGCAGTGTAAACGTCCCAAGACCGCCTATCCGATCAATTGGGGAATCGCCTGTATACCTAACCATATACTGCCTATCCGGTTGATTAGCGAATATGATAGGCATTGTCCTCGGCCTACCATCACCATCCAACAAAAAAGCAGCAAGCGCCGAAACACGTTGCTGCAATTCTATATGGTTCTTAGCGAAGAACGCGCATTCCAGTTCAAATTGTTTCGGTCCCATGGTTGCGCCAAAATCATATGCTCCGTGCATCCCAGGGACCGTTACAATGGTATCTACCGTAGAAGATAGGATAGGGCGCTGAGTCCTGCGAAACACGCCCATGCCTAACGACTTCGGTGTAACACCGTCTAGGGTTAATACTGAATCGTGACTCAAGTCGCCACACCTCCTAATCCTCTTGAGTTTCCAGTGATGTAGCTTCCGATTCCTTGACTCAATTTCCTGATGTCTTCATCATTGCGAACATTGAAGTTAGCTCCTTTGAACATCCCTTCCATGTTGTATTGATTGACCACACCGCCTGTTGGTGCGCTTCCTTGCGCTCCTGACATCGCACTTGATGCCGCAACCGATAAACCTACCGGATCAACAGACATAGCCTTAGAAAGGGCTCCTGATAGGTTTTCTGCTGATTTAACAGCCAACCTACCAGCATCAGCGATACCGATTGCCAAACCTTCGGAAATGTATTCACCGTATCCCATCATAAGCCGGGATGGTGACTTAATTCCGAAGAAATCCTTGAACCCATTTTTGATCTTGGCAGCAACATCTTTGGCACTGTTCCAAACAGCATCAGCCATGTCTTTAATACCATTGATCAAACCTTGCATGAGGTCCTTGCCGATGGTTTTCATGGTTGCTCCAACATTGGAGAACATGTTCTTAATGCCGTTCCAAATGGACTCAGCAATGCCTTTCACAGCATCCCATGCGCCTTTCCAATCCCCTTTAAGGACTGCCAGGAACGCTTTGATGACACCAGAAATAACCCCTATCGTTGTTTCGATAGTGATTTTAATTGCGTTCCATGTGCCGGTGAAAATGGATTTAACAACGTTTAGTGCAGTTGTAAACAGTCCCTTGATCGTTGTGCCCCATGTATCCCAAAATGCCTTAATACTATTGAAGATGGTTTTCACAATTGCAGATATTGCATCAAAAGCAGCTTTAAATGCAATCTTGAGGATTTCTAACACGTTTTTAAATGCTTCTGTAATCGTGCTGCCCCACTTGGCCCAGAAAGATTTCAGATCATCGAACACTCTCTTCACAATCTGAGATATGGCATCAAATACAGTTTTGAAAACATTCTTGATAGCGTTGAAAATTGTGGTTGCAGTTGTCTTCAAGAAGGTCCATGCAGCATTCAATCCGTTTTTAACCGTCTCGTTGTTGTTGTACAAATAAGTAAGTCCAGCTGCTAGAGCAGCTACAGCAGCAATTACAATGCCGATCGGTCCGGTCACAACTGATATAGCCGGTCCTAACATTGTAAATCCTGCTGCTATCTGAGGTAGAAAACCGACTAGTAATGTTAACGGTCCGATGATCAATGCTAATACCGCCGTTATAGCGCCTGCTATGGCGATAAACGATTGAACAGAAGGAGAAAGTGAGTTGAAACCATCAACTAATCCTTGGACAAGTTTGGACAACATGTCTAACGCCGGTAGCAATGCGGTACCTAATGATATCTGAGCGGTTTCAACAGATCCGCCCAATTCTTCCATAGCGCCTTTGAATGTGTTCAGTTTCTGAGCTGCTACATCTGCCGCCGAAATCTTACCCATGGCTTCAGCCATTTGGTTAATACCATTCGCGCCCTCTTTAAAAAGGATGTTGGCACCACGAATAGCGTCAGAACCAAATAAGGTATTCAAGCTAACCTGACGTTGTTCCGCCGTCATATCTTTCAATGCGTTTTGCAGGATATCGGCAATTTCAGCCATAGATTTCAGATTGCCGTTTGCATCGTAAAACTCCGAGGACATCGCGCCCGAGCTAAAGGCCATTTCGTTAAATGCTTTATTTGCTTTGGCCGATCCTACCTCTACACCTTCCAGTTCGGCAGAATAAGTCATCATTGCATCAACAATGTCTTTTGTTGCCGACGAGGTAGGTGTTATGCCGTTACTGATCAGGTAATCCATGGCCTTTTGAGCGTTGAATGAATACAACCCAAGTTTATCAAATTCAGCGGCGGCAGCATCAGTAGTTGGCGTAAGACGCATAAGCATCGTTTTGAGTGATGTACCAGCGTCAGAACCTTTTAGTCCGTTTTGAGCGAACAAGGCCAGTGCTGTTGTAGTGTCTTCAAAACTCAACCCCACGCCGGATGCAACGGAAGACACAGCAGATAGAGAGAATTTCAATTCCCCTACACTAGTTGCTGAAGCATTCGCGGCACCTGCCAAGATATCAGCTGCATCATTAACCGAAATGGCATCCTCTTTGAATGCGTTCAGCGCTGTAGAGGCGATTTCTGCCGCATCGGCTAGTTCAAGTTCTCCAGCTGTAGCCAAGGATAACGCGCCATCTAAACCGCCGCTCAGCACGTCTTGAATACTGACACCAGCTTTGATAAGTTCCTCAATACCCTGTGCTGCTTCTGTGGCACTGTATTTCGTGTCAGCGCCCATTGTAATAGCCAACTTCTCAAGTTCATCTCTGAACTCTGTAACCTCTTCAGGAGCCATAACAGAGAATGCGTTAGCCATGCCTTGTTCGAAGTCTGCAGCTTTATTTACAGCTACACCCAAACCGGCTGCGATACCAGCACCGACAGCCGTGACCCCGGCACCGACTTTCTTCATCTGTTCGAAACTATTCCCTAATGATTGTTGGGCTTGTTCGAATGATTCTTGATAATCTTTGCCAAGCTGGGAAACAACCACACCTTGTTCTTTTAGCGATTTCGTTGTTTCGTCAAGTTGTCCATCCATGCGTTTTAACTCTTGCTCTGTCTTGGTTAGTTCTCGCTGGAAAGCTCGATACTGACCCTCGCTAATCTCACCCCGGGCAAACTGTTCATTTACCTGCTGTTGGGCGGTTCTCAAAGTGTTTAGCTTCTGGCTCGTGTTGGTGATTGCGTCGGACAGAAGCTTTTGCTTTTGTGCAAGCAACTCCGCGTTACCCGGATCCAGCTTCAGTAATTTCTCTACCTGTTTCAGTTCTGACTGTATGTCCCTACTTCGCTTGTTAACGTCTGATAGGGCTTTCGATAGCCCTGTTGTATCGGCTCCTATTTGGACGTTAATACCGCGTATTGTCTCTGCCATCTACTCACCTCTATCTGCCGTAAAATGCGTCTATATCATCCTGTGTAGCGTCTTTTGGCTTATCGTCTTCGGCACCGGAATAAAACTTCGCGAATGCTATAAGATCCGAGGATCTCAATTCGTTAATTTCTGTGAAGCTAAGTCCCGACCGCTTGCCAAGCGCCAACAACCTGATTTCGATGTCGTCATCGTTACCACTACTTTTGGACTGCCCCTTTGACTCCGGTACGAAAAAATCCGTCTGCGGCTTCCTCCATAGCAGCGGTCATGAAACTTGCATCAGAAAAATCAATGTTTTCAAGTGACCCAAGCCATGTTTCGAATGAAGGGAATTGTTTTCCGTAAGAGTCCGCTTTTGCCATGGCCCATATCAATTGCAACACTGACAATACTTCCAATTTAGAAGGATCTTCTGCCACTTGACCCATCTTCATCAGATCCCCGAGCAGATCCGTCTTGAATTCCTGTTTATAAAATAAAAGAGCCAGAGTGGTTGCTCTGACTCTCACGACTTGATTACCGATGTTTATCTCTCTCATAACGGCCTCCTTAAGGTGTTGGTACTGCGAATGTTGGCAGGTAAACCGTGGTGAAGAAACTGTTGAAGGCTGTAGTGTTGGTTTCGCTCAGTTCCAGGTCACCTTTAACAACCATTCGGTTATCGATTTCGATAGGGGACACACTCATGTTCATAACATCAGTGTTCGGCTCCACGCTCTCACCTTTGGTCGTCAGTTCCTTCGCCGGTCGGTCGGCTTGGCAATCGTAGTAAACAAAGCGCCGGTTACGCTTATCGCCCTGTACCTCACCCATAAGCGCAAACTTCTTAGGTTTGGCATCTGCGATCTCTACCAACATTCCGTTATCATCGATTTCCCAACCGAGCATTTCTGCTTTAACTTCATCTGGTACATTCGCCATTTCAAGTTCGCCTGTGTAACCGTTGTTGGATGTAATCAGGAAGTACGCTGTGTTATCAGCGTAAAAGGTGCTAGATTCACCTTGTGCCTCGGGAGTCCACCGAACAGCACCAGGAACAGCTACAGGAGCTTTCCATGCCGGTTGATCTGTTGCAGCATCATCTACGAAAGCAATATGAACACGGCTTAGACCGAAAGTAACTTTGTTTTGACTCATTTTCTCAACCTCCGATTAATTGAATTTCATATATGATTTGAAATAGTTTTTCACTGTCCAACCAAGCTTCGTTTTTCCGATATGGCATTTGCAATTCCTTAAACTTGTCTTGAATCAGCTTTTCAGCAGCTATATCCTTGATCTTCGTATACAATTCGACCTGAAAATTACTGATCTCAGCAAAGTTGTAACCGTCTGCCATGAAGTCATCGTCATAAGCGAACTGATAAGTGATGAATGGTGGGCTAGGTGACGTTATGAACGACGAATAAGCCACTGGAAACCCAAGTGACTTCAAAACGGTATTTAATTCAGCTTGCGTCATACCTAACCCCCATTCCTGATAATTTGACGAATCTTCTCCATCATCTGCGGTTCGATTCGGTCATACGCTAAACGTAAATGCGGTTTACCAGCTACGCGACCACCGCCGACCTTGGCATGTCCAAACTCCAGCAAATGGACTATACGCGAATACTTTTTGTTCCAAATAATCCGTCTTGTTGTACCCATACTATCTCGGTTGGTTTTTTTAAACCCCTTTGCATAGTCGCCAGTTTTCTTAGGCGCATTTGCTTGGGTATCGCGCAACACTTCGTTCGCCGCATCATCAACAGCTTTATCTATTGACCTAGATACATCCTCATTGTATTCAGCCACTGCCTTAGCGACTTCTGACGCCAACCTATCAATAGAGATACTAACCATCTGCAGCCACCTTCTCACAGGTTAATTCAATCTCTTCAAAGCCGGTTGCATACGTCCTAAGCACACGATATTTTTTATCTTCGAACTCTACCAACTGTTCCCCACTGTACTCATACGCATGAATAACGAAAACAAATTCAGGCCGTAACCCTGTGACAGCAGCGTTATAAAACTCATTCCGCCCTACAGAACGTAGTTGGCAATATACAGGCGTTCTTACTGGATCAATGGGTATCTGATTGCCTATGTCATCTTCAATGATTCCTCCCGGGGTTATGAGTATCAATTCATGATCGTAACTCATGACTGCTTACTCCCCACATGTAGCAATAGGTTGTGTAACCGGTATTGAAGGTGTCTTGGCATCGACACAGGCGATCCAGTGAATGAAGTTTCATTATTTGTGGCGCTTTGATATCGCCAAGTAGCGAAATCTACCACGAACATCAAATGATAGGCGTTAGTTGGCTCTAGTTCCAACCCATGTTCGTCCTGAAGCTCTTTTAACACGCCTTGTACAATAGCAGTAAGGTATGAATCTCTAACCGTTGTACGGATGCCTAGACGCTCTTTAACAAGCAATAGGATTTGTGTTTCATCCATCATGGCACCGCCTTGATTGTCTCCAGGATATCCGCTTTTTTCATGGTCGCATTCACGCCGCCAATTTCTTTAGCCTTAGCATAGTCAAGCAGCTCATCCTTGGTCATGTCTTCAAGATCCAACTCGACAAAGCCCAAGTTTTGAAGATGCTTTAGATAATCCTCGTTGGTTACATCATAATCATTACCGGATCTATAAATTTTACGGGTATGTCTGTCCCGGAAATCCTTTAACACCTTTGCCATTTAAACCATCTCCTTTCAAAGATAAAGAGCGGCATAAGCCGCCCTATTATGGAGTAGGAACAACCGGTTCGAGAGTGATAACAACAAAGTATTCAGGGTAGATCGGCTTACCGTCATAACGGGCCGTACCTTTGAACACTGTTTGGTCTTGAATAAAGCGGACATCCGTAGAAACCGCTAATTGAACACCACGGCGCTCACCGAGAAGGTACTTTTTGAAGTCACCCAATACAATTGTGTCAGCCGGTGCATATTGGCTGAATACAACCCGTGTACCGTCTGGAAGTCGTGGAGACTGTGCTGTTTGGATAACCAAACGACCATCAGAAGTCGGGAGGAATGTTTGCGGTGCGATCCGAGCGTAATACGTGGAGCGCTTCATAACTGCGATTACCTCACCCACCGGTACACCGTCTTCACCATCGTCAATCAGCGCCATGTTACCAACGATATCAGGCAACGTACCGTCACTGTCTACATTTTGAGTAGGGACGCTTGCCAAAGCAGTAATAATTCCCATTGGTTGTTTTGCCGAAGCGCCTTGACCAATCAAGATGGCTTTATCCAATGCTTTAGCAATTGCCATAGTCAATCGTGTTTCGATGTAATTTGCGAGGTTGATCATTGCATCTTCCAAAACAGCATTACATACCGGGATGTATCCGCCTACCTTAAAGCCATCAAGTTCTGTTTGGCTAAATGCAGAAGCAAGTTCTTCAACGGGATCACACATTTCGGTCCAAATAGCTTCAGGGATGGCTCCATCCATGATAACTCGAGCCGTACCATTCAATTCTTCAACGGTGACTTCCCGATATAGCGTGGAGTAATCGCCCAAACGCTGTTGAATCATGTTAATTACTTGTTCAGGAATAACGATATCGGTACCAGACAAGGCACGTTTGTCATTTACTGCTTTAGCAATCGTGGTGTAGAATTCCCGCACTTCTGGTTGGTTCAAGCGCTCAAGCATTTGTGCGCGTGTTTCGAATTTGTTTTCTCTCATTCTCGTTTCGCCCCCTTGGGATTGTGTTTGTTTGTTTCTTTGTTCGCCGCCATCAGCAGGAGGCGTATTCTTTGGTTCTTTGCTGTTCAACTCTTCCAGTTCGCCTTCCAGATCAGCAATTTCACCTTCAAGCGTTGTCTTCTTGCCTTCCAGTTCCGTCTTGTCTGCTTCGTACTTCTCGACCTCTTCAGTCACAGCTGCTTCTTCTTCCACCGTCTGCGCCTCTTCAATCGCTTGTTCCAGTTCTTGCGCTCGTGTTTCCAACGTTTTTTCCTGCTCGATCAACTCAGCAAGAGACGCCTTCCGCTGTTCGATTTTCTTCGTCAGCATGATTTGTCTAAGTGCCATTATTTCAACCTCGCTTTCAGTTTTTGTTTACGTTGTTGCATCTGTCGTTCTTTGTGTTGTTCAACTTCCGCTTTCCGGGCTTGTACGCCGGTAGCGGCATAAGCCGGGAATGTACAAACGGAAACCTCATGGAGATCAACTTTTCTAATCGTCCATTTCACCGTGCCATCATCCCGAAACTGTGTATCTTCCTGAAGGATGTTAAAACCAAAGCTGCATTGGTCCACATCACCACGCTTAACACGCTCGTACATGTTCACCGCGTCTGAATCGTTCGGGTTGATCTTGACGCGCCCCCAAAGACCGTGTGAGTCCGCTTTAAGCTCCAAGGATCCTGATTTATTCCTGCCTAACACCAATGTTGTGTCGTGGTTGATTAAGGCTCTCACATCGTTTCCTAGCGTCTCGTTAAACGCTTCAGGAGCCAATTCCTCAAATGCTCCAGGCCACAATTCGGTTTGTTGATTGAACACAGCAAAATAACCCTCGATATACATATCTGAGTTATCTTGTTCGGCCCGTGTCTTTAGCTCCGTCTGCACGCTCCGGGTTACTTTCTGATCCCTATCCATCGTCCTCACCTCCTTTGGGAGTCAGTTTGCTTTGATTAGCTATCATTTCAGCCGGGATAAAGTTCTCCAGGATAACCAATTGGTCAAGCCCCTCAAGTGGCGAATCACCCAGCCAATTGCGGATCTCGTTACCTGAATAAAGACCGCGAATGTAAAGGTTGCTCCCTACTTCAGCTAGTTCTTTCATGTCGTAGGCGTATAAGCTGCGAGGATTGAACTTGAAATACAACTCAGGAGAAAACAGGAGTTTCCTCGTCAGTTCCTGCACAATCCCTTGTGCCATTGGCAAGATCCGCGTATTAATAAAGGCGTTGTATTCATCCTTCTTGAAATCACCTACACCAACGAAAAAAGCCGGTACTCCAATGAGTCCAGCTACTGTTCTTTTATCCAGTTGTACCGCATCGTTAATAGCAAGATCATTCAGCGATAAAGGTTTAACTTGCTCGACTTCTATCATTTCAGCCGGTACAATCCACGGTTGACCTGCTTCAGACCGTTTGAGGTACATGTCGTAAACCTTGTCGCGACCCTCCACGCTCGATAGCTCGGCTGTGTTGGCATCCACTTTCACAATCAAGCTAGGCATGTACTTGCCACCCATAAACCCTTTCTTAGTGGCTGTGGCCTGTTTCAGATTATCTACGATGTCTTTCAACACCACCCGGTAACCTGTTCCTATCCACGGCCTTTCAGGATCCGGGTTCATAACAAAATGAAGGATCTCATCGTGATCGTATGTCCTGCCTTGATACATGACTTGGTATGCATTGGTTGTATCTTGGTATGTGACTCCGCTCGGTTTAAAGGGAATCAATTCATCAATCAAACCTTCGCGAATCTGTGGGAATACAACGCTGTTCCCCTCGCCTGGAAGCAACATGGTATAAACGATGTTGTACATCCAGTTCTTACGAGTCATTAGGCTGTATGGATTGATATCAATCTTTCGTGAAAGTTCATTCTGGACCCGGACATCCCCATTAGCGGTATTCCGCATTAGATGGATCGTCATGGAGCTAATCAGGTCCGCAATTTTATGAACCGCCATTTTGACTTCAGGATTGTCTGATAACCTCGTGTATCCCGGCACACACAACGTATCGTAAGCATCGGTAGTAAGGAACCATCCTAGTCCATTCTGCGGTTCTGCCCTTGTATTCTTAGCGTTTTGGTTTCGGTTACGCTTCTTTTTGCTCAGTTTCATCACCCCCCATTCAGCCATTTACTTGCGGTACCGGCGCGCTCGATGTTCTCAAGCATTCGGACAGCAGCAAAAACAGCGGCATCAAATATATCAATCCGCTGTTCAGGCATTACCTTTTCAAATTGGATCATGTCATCAGTCTTCTCAATGGCGTGTACGTTCTGCACACAGTATTCAAAAGCCTGGGAATGCAGATAATAGAGATTACCGTCTTTGGCTTGCTTCTCGATCCTACGGAAACCCTCGGACTTTTTATAGAAATACTGTGGCTGATCCACAATAGAGAAGCCTTTTCGTTTCATACCTAAGTAGAACTCCCGGCCAAACTTCCGGTCGAATCCCACTTGCTTGATTTTGAATCCCTTTGTTTTCATGTCAACAAACCACTTTATTACATCGGTGTAATTGACCGTAGGCGTGTTGGTCATCGTCAACAAACCATCTTCCTTCCAGCCGAACAAAGGTATGTTATCCTCGTCTGCTTTCCTCGTGGCTGCTACGATTGGGAAGAATGCGTGTGAAACAACAATATCTACGCCCTTGTAATTCCCGTAAAGGACAGTAGCTGTTAAGTCGTGGAGTTTAGATAAGTCAGCCCCTCCGTACCAATCAACAGGTAATTTTGCAAGTTCTTCTAACGTCCACTCGTACTTACGATCAGATGATTTGAATTCATCGATGTTGAAGTACGACTTCATAGCAGACGTATATATGTTAAGAGACTTCGCCAGGAACGACTTTCGCTGTTGTGGATCGTTCTGAGCTTGCATTGCATCGTTCATCAGTTCTTGTCCAGATACAGACACGTTGTAATTAGGATTAGCCTTTTCATGCTCTATTGGGTTAGTGTAATCAACCTCGCCAGTATCAGGATGTTGGTCGGCCTTAGCGATAAACACAAATAGCTGTTCATCCGTTACAGTACCTTCAAGCACCTTTTGACCATAAACCATCCTGTTGTAACAGAAGCTGTTCATGTTGTCTCCAGCCGTTGTAATACCGATACACAAGCTATTACGGTAAGCCTTACCTGATTCCTTGATCGTGTTGTATTGGCTTGCATTCCGGTACAAGTGAAGCTCGTCCAGAATCTGAATGAGTGTATTAAGGGAATCCATCCGATCACTGTTACCGGCAATCGTTTCGATCCGCATATAGCCATCGCCAAGTTCACCGCTTATGCTGTGCTCTTGGTTGTTGTCCAGGATACGAAAGTTCTTTTCCTCTCCCATGTGCTTCAGGTTGTAATTCAGAAAGTTGAAGCTTTGTAAAGCTTGCTTAAGCTGCGCACCGACAATAACTATTTCAGCGCCTGAACGCCTCTCCAGTAGCCCAAGCCCCCAAGCAAGGGAACTCATCAGCGGAGTCTTACCTTGCTTTCGTGGAAGCATATTAAAGGCTTCCTTGTATTTTCTCAACTTAGTTCCCTTGTGGAAAAAACCAAGCAGATTATAAATAATGAATTTTTGCCATGGCTCCAATAAAAAAGGCGTACCCCTAAGCGGATACCCCTGCATGTTTTCGCCCTTTTGATGGACGAACGTTTTTTCGATGATCCCTATGACAAACTCAGCATCTTTCGGGTTGAAGTCATATGCAGGGTTTTCGATGTCTCGGAAAAACCTCTCGCATGCCTGTTTGATTTCTTTACAAGCAACCTTCCGCCCTTCAATAATGCTGCTGGCATACTCTTTTACCGTGTCATAGTTCTTAAAGTTAATCACTCATCTCACCCAATATGCTTGCTAGGGTGGATTTTTTGTTCTTGTCTTCCACCGTGACACTTTCAAGGGACTTCGGATTGAGACATAGTTGGTTAGAGTATGCCAGTATATCCTTACGCAATGATTCCAGGGTTGCGACGATCGGTGATTTTTTCGCACCTCCAGCAGCGGTAAAGCTTTCATACTGCATCCCCTCATCTTCGAATTTTTGATTGAGTCTTAGAAATTGGTGCACCAGTCCAGAATAAAGGTCAATTATGCGCCCGTATTGGGTTTTGTACACTCCAAGTTCTTTCATATCCGCTATCGTCCGTCTCTTGATCGTTTCTTTAGTTGGTACGCTCACTATGCTCTCACCTCCCTCAAAAAAAGTTATTGGAAACTCGCTCTATTGGAAAAAGCTACCCTGCCCGGTCCCAAGGGCGGTTGAAAATAAAAAAATGCCTGGGGGGGATACCTAGATCGCCATCGTGATCTGATTCCCTTCGGCATAGAATTGATTATCACTTTTCAAAGTATTACATCGATGGTGTGCCAACTGAACGTTGTCCCATGTGTGTGTTCCACCTAGTGACACTGGCTTGATGTGGTCAACAGACGGATAAGCTGGTCCTACGATGTAACTACCACCTTCATCTATATGAAAGTCTGTGAGGTCAACCTCCCCACCACATAGCTTGCAGCAGTTCCCACGTTCACTTATCAGTTTAGCGATAGATATGCTGTACTCAACCTTGCCATTGTTCTTTAGCACCTCTCGTCTTCTCAGTTCCTTCAACCTATTCTTTCTCTTATTGCTACATGCTTTAGAACAACACAAATAAGAACTGTTATGCTTAACATAATCAGCCCCACACTCAGAACATTCTGCAATTATTTTCGCTTCACATCTCTTGCTTTTTTCATTGCGTTGTCTTGTTCTGGTTTCTATCCGTTTCCGCCTTTGCTCTTCACAAGTAACCCTTTCGGCATTTCTTTCTCGTTCCTTCTCTTTACCTAAACATTTCAGGCAACCTTTGAAGTTTTCTTTAAATACATCTCTTGCAATAACATTGAACCTTGAGTCGCATTCGTTACACTTTATAACCACTCTGCTTCCCATTGATCTATATCCATCACAATATTCCAAACGGTTTTGGTGTGTGGCGATTATATCCTGTTTATACTTTTCTAATTCATCCACGTCCCAGCCCTCGCCTTACTAACCATTCTTCATAATGTGGCCTTACTCTCTCTTGCCACTCCAACCCCAACGCTGTCAGTTCATGTGTCGCCCTGTCATGCATGGCGTTATGTTGTTTGTCGCTTAGGCTGATCAGGTTCCAATCCTCTAATGCTAACTCAGGATAATATTCAAGCTGATAGCAATGGTGCACTGTCGTAGCCGGTTCGGTCTTACCGTACCTTTTGCTTTCTTGACACATGTATTCGTCTCTTCTTAATATTTTTGCTCGTTTACGTTTCCAGGCTTTTGATTTGTAGAATGCTTGTGTCACGATAACACCCACTTAATTAATTCAATTCTGACCATAAGCATCAATATCAACCACACTACTAAACCAACCACTGCAATTCCGATTAAAAATCTTTCCTTTGGCTTCATTCTTCCGCCACCCTAATAGTCCCGTGCGTATCATAGAATGTTGCTTTAAATCCTTCATCTTTAGTGATTGTCAGTCCAACCACTCGCGCGACTTCCTCAATAACCCATCTATCGAAACGTTCTGGATTATTCGCTTTACTGATTAAAAAACTAGGTTTGTCATCTTCCACCTCTACAGCGTTTAGCTTTTTAGTTGTGTATTCCTTCCCTAAGCGATCCAGCGCATCCATTGCGCTCTGCAAGTCTTCTCGGCTGAATACAGTTTCTTTATACATCACTTTCACCTCACAGTTTATTCAACTTATGTTCCAATGATCTCTTCGTCTTAGCTAACCTTTGCTTTGACATTGCCAACTCCACACATACTTCGTTTATGTCTTTACTTCGTTTGTCCCCTTGATAGTATTTCAGTAGGTTGTATTCATGGTTAGTAAGTCTTAGCTTCTCTTTGGCTTCATCTGCAGATATGAGTTTGATCTTTTGGGCAATCATTGCATCACCCTTTCTTATGCAAATAAAAAAAGCCGCCTAACGGCGACCTCTAATCTTAACTATTTTCTTATTTATCCATTCTACTTTAGGCAGGAGCCAGTCAAATATTTCATATAGTTTGAAAGCTTTAGCTAATTCATGAACTAGTTTCTTCTTTGCTTTTTCAAACTCCGCGATGTCTTTATCTCTTTGAGTTTCCATTCCATCACCTCAATCAGATGATATCATAATGCGCTTTACTTAGGCAGCGGCAGCCCCCAGGATCCACTCTTTAACCGCTCTGGTCACGGTAAAGGAGGATTGCTAGCAAGAGTGGAGTATTCGATATGTTAAGGTAGTTGTTCTAAAATTTAGGGATACCGAGACCGTGCCGTATAGTTATCTCGATATCCCTTCACCCGTCTATATATAGGTGGCAAGTGTAAGGGTTATTTCGCCTTTTTCACTTATCCGACCAAGAAAAGACTGTTTTCTATGTTATTTTTCACTTTTTCTTCGGCTTTCTTTAAGTAATCTTGGATTGTTCCTCTTTTCACATTTAATATATTCGCTATATCTCCAATAGAGTAACATTTACCGTATTTCATGATATAGCATTCACGCTCTCTCTCGCTTAGTGTAGAGAGTGCATCTTCGATTTGGTACCTTTCGTACTCGCTCAATGTTGTAGGGCTTCCACAAGCTGCTGGTTGGGCGTATGACTGTATCTTAAGTGGATCTACAGGAATTGTTCGCTGGCCTCTGGAACGTCTGTTTATACCTCGTCTTGGATCAGGCTTATGTCCTCGATTCATCCAGTCGATGGCATACTGTACATCAGATATCATGCCGCTGATCAATTCCTTTTCTTCTTCGGGAGCGTTTATTTTGTATCCCATAAGTAGGGATCGTGTTTCCCGGTATTGTTTTAATAGTTCTTTCAACTTGCTCACCCCTTTATTTACAGAATTTCGCTATGATTTATTTGATTGGATACTATCTTCACCTCATGCCCGTAGTATCCATTGTGCGCGTTATATGCCGTGAATTGGAGTAGACCAACTGAGGTATGAATGTTAACGAAAATTATGTCTCCACCGTCTAGGTTTTCCAGGTCGTCAAGCTGGTTTTCTTTTAGTTTTAATGTATTGAGGGCAGTGTCCGTTAGAGTGATATCCAATAAGTTAGAGCCAATGAACTTGGTTAAGTCATCTTCTGAGAGAAAGTAACCCCAACTTTCACAACAAGAGCCCTCATCATCAATTAGGAATTTAACATTTTGTTTATTGGTGCTGATTTGATAACCCGACATCGGCATGAATCCATCTTTTTCAGTTATTTCCTCTATATTCAGAATAGTTTCTGCTTCCATTCCTCTACCCTCCTATATAATCAAATAAGTCCGTTTGCCCTTCCTTAACCACTTCGGTTGAATCACATATCAGACCGTCTTCTAGCCATCTAGCGGGTGCTTCCTTCTCATAGTGAGGCCATACCCTTTCCCCTGCTCTATGACGCTTTGGGTCTTCTTCCTCGGCCTTACGCGTCCATGTCCAGTATGTTTGTGCTGTTACGGTGTTAGGTGTCACTGTTATTCCTCCTTGACCCTCAATTTCTGCTGTAGAGCCTTTCTCTTGGAATTCTCGGTGTCTCGCCTCTTCTAAGCTGACTGTAGTGCTCAAACCTCTCATAATGGTATCGCTTAACCGGAAAGCTAAACTTTACGCCACGGTAAAAGTGCCATTTTGACAATAATGTATAGATTAGTTTCATTCGGTTGTTTCCTCCCCTGGAAGGTTGATGGGTGAAACATTCGCCTGTTTGTTTTGATAGTAGTCCTTGCCGCTTACCTCTCGTTCTGTTGACCTCCCGCATCGAAGGCATCTGCTTAGTGTCTTCGATTCGAATATTTCTCCGCCACATCTGATGCATTTGTCAGAGGTATTCATGCTTCTTCCTCCTCTAATACTGCCGGTTCAACCTCTCGCCAATCGGCCCAGTAATCCCAATCGATACCTTCTTCTCTTGGCGTCCCTAATTCCGTGCGTTCATCATCAACGACAGCTATTACTTTCTTTATTACCTTGTAGGCATCAAAATCATCTGTAGATTCAACGATCTCAACAAATGATTCTTCCGCGATTACACCATCAGCCATGTAATAATCTTTCCATTTTTCGTATGTTCTTTCAGCCAGTTCAAGTGTCTGTAATTCTGGAGAACATTCTTTATCAGTTTGAACTCGATACTTTTTCATGGTTTGGTTTCCTCCTTTGGGTAAAGGGAATCCATAATACCTGAGAGAAACCACATTGCGGCATCATATAGCCCCTTCTGATCCGTTGCCATCTGTTCAGGATTTAACTCTTTCATTTCAATTACCGTTTGTATTGCTTCCCTTAGCTTCTGTTCACGGGCTTCTGCGTACTCCAGATTAATATTCAATTTACGTACGTGTTCACGCCAACCGTCTGCACGCTTCGTTTCTGCTCTCGTCAATCCTTCAGTAGCTTCTAAGTTCAATTCCAGCTTATCTCCCCGTTCTTTCTCTGCTGCGTATTGTTGGAGCCAGTAAATCAATACTTCATCAAGCGATTCTTTTGGGTCCATCCCTTCAACAACCGCGCCGTATGTTTTGTACATTTTCCTTCCGAGCTGTACCCGTTCCATATCCTTTTGCCAGTCTCTACTCATTCCACTACCTCCCACTCATCTTCGTATAATTCGTCGGCGCAGTCCTCGCATATTTCTCGCTTATCGTCAGCGTACTTGTCTACATACTCAAAGCATTCGCTGCACTTTTTCATTCCACTACCTCCAAACTGGATAACGGCCAATCTCCCACCATGCCTTTCAACTTCACGCTAACTGGGGAATAATTGCTTACGTACTCCACTGTGCTTCCCATGCCTATATATCTAGGGTCCATAGCATCCGTGATTCGAACATGGATTCCCGGCTTAATGGTGGGTACGTCGGGAGCGAATTCATCAGCATTTATCGTTTCAACAAGCATGTCGTATTTCATCAGCCCTTCTGGCCCTTCCCATAAGACCGCTGCATCTTCACTATCCAACCATTTCAGAAATTTAGCTTTGTCCATTTGGTTATTCATATCTACCCCTCCAATAGATCGGGATTGTCGTATATGTTGCCGATCTTCTTTGTACCCTCAGCCCAGCAGAATATCCCATCAAAATTCACGATTTCCGAAAGCCATAGGAACCCATCCGTAAAGCTGTCTGCCACCAAAATATATCCGCTGCCGCAATACTGCACTTTGCAAACGTGCTTATGTCCTTCGTATTCAACCTCGACAATGTCTGTGTCATACAATTCTTGCGGCTCTTCAGAATCATCATGTACGCCGGTGTATTGACCTACTGTTTTGGGGTCAACGTTTATGCTTGCCCACGCCCTATATCCGTCACCACTACGCATTTGAATCCCTGTCGTCCAACCACCTGTTGAACCATGCATATATACAAAGTTGCCATGAATCCACTCACCGTTATCTATTCGCTTAGCTCTGAATTTGATTTCACGTTTCATATCTTCTCTTCTTCCTCTCTAAAGGGATAAAGGGCTTATACGGCCTCCACTTCGTTAGGTATTTCGGTCGAATCGGAGGCCGTCCGGCCAATTAATTTACTTGATTACTTCTTCCGTTCTTCCTGATGTAATTTGCTAGA
>Ga0209784_100312_pt1 | contig 25509 bp, 20 predicted proteins | sample AraplaCvi_mLB_r2_2_FD_184284 | JGI IMG/M metagenome (GOLD analysis project Ga0209784, IMG submission 184284) | Arabidopsis root microbial communities from North Carolina, USA - plate scrape CL_Cvi_mLB_r2 (SPAdes) (version 2) | ecosystem: Host-associated > Plants > Roots > Endosphere | place: USA...
TCCCTCTCTTTCCTTTTCTTACTCTCTAGTTTACTACAAGCTTGCCTTAAAAGTTAACTGAAAATACATATGCCAGAAAAACAATACTTGTGCAACCTAAAAAGAACCAACTTCATATGTTGGCTTCTGTTTAGTTGGAAAATTTGTGGCGATGAATATTAAGGTATCTTTATAAGTATTGTCTTTGGCAAAGCAAGGGGTTGATTTCCGTTCCGACTGGGCGCTTTCCTGGGGGCGTCCGATGAGCCGCTTCACTCGCGTTGCTCGCTCCAGGGTCTCATCTGTGACGCTGATCCCCAAGGAGTCGCCCAGTCTCCACTACAATCAACTAAAATACAGTGCATATATTTTAAAAAATATCATCCATAAATTATCAACTCCAACGCAAAATGGGTAATCTCAAATGACTTTTGAGACTACCCATTTTTTATAGCGGCTCATACCCCAATTGTTTAGAAATCTCTGCGGTAGCCTTCTTAAGTTTATCGACGAAAATTTCAACGTTTTCCCCTCGATAATTCGTTTCTAGTCCCGCAATACTCATTGCTGCAACGACTTCTCCTTTATGATCGTAAATCGGTGCTGCAACAGCAGATGTATGATTTTCTAATTCTGAATGGCTGATTGTATAACCAAGTTCTCTAGCCTGCACAATCGTTTCAAAGAGCCTTTCCTTTTCCGTAATCGTCCCCATTGCAAATGATTTAAGTTCTACCGATTCGAGATATTCCTTTATGTCTGCATCCGGTAAAAAGGATAATACAGCACGAGGACATGCTCCTGCATAAAGAGGACTTTTTCTACCAATTGCTGTGTAGAGTCGAACTTTTTGCTTCGTATCTATTTTCTCGATATAAACAGCATCGTCACCATCGCGAACGATTAAATTAATCGCTTCTTTTACATCATTATGTAGCTCATTCATAATTGGTTCTGCAATTTTCCGCACATCTAGGCGCATTGATACGAGATGTCCAAATTTAAGGAAAAGAATGCCTAACCGATATTTTGCATCAGTTCCCTTCTCTAAAAACTCCATTTCCTCAAAAGATTTCAACATGCGGAAAGCAGAGGTTTTAGGGATTCCTGATAACTCAATTACTTCTTGAAATGTCAGCTCAGTATGATCGATAAATAAATTTAAAATATCCATTGAACGGATAACCGTTTTATTATTATTTGTCAATTCACATTTTCTCTCCCTTCTATTTAAATAATTTTTCTTTTCTTAAATAATAATTATACCTAACATCTTACTGTTTTTATATACCCTGGCTCTTCATCAAAACATGTGGTTGATTTCCGTTCCGGGTGGGCTTTGTTGCTGCCGCTACGTTAGCACTACGCTTTCGCTGAACAGTGACGGCGTTTGACTTTAAAGGGCATCTCGTAGTGACAACCAAGAGTCAATATATCGCCTCTCGCCTCATGACATCTGTCGGATAGTAAAGCAGCGATTCCTCTTTTAAAAAAAGTAGAAAACCTATTTCCAGGGCATTTTACGACTACTATTTTGGATGCCGGGTATGATTTTGAACCCATTTACCCAATTACACGAGTATCAATGCGTGCAGTAATTCCCTATAAATACGAGCGACGGTAGGATGTGGCGAAGTGACGGAAAGAAATCCGAGCGACGGTAGGAAGAGCCAAAGCGACGGAAAGTAGAGCCAGAGCGACGGTAGGATGTGGCGAAGCGACGGAAAGAAATCCGAGCGACGGTAGGATGAGACAAAACGACGGAAAGTAGAGCCTGAGCGACGGTAGGATGTGGCGAAATGACGGAAAGAAATCCAAACGACGGAAGAAAAAGTCAAAGCGACGGAAAGTAGAGCCTGAGCGACGGTAGGATGTGGCAAAATGACGGAAAGAAATCCAAACGACGGAAGAAAAAGTCAAAACGACGGAAAGAAATCCGAGCGACGGTAGGATATGGCAAAACGACGGAAAGAAATCCAAACGTCGGAAGGATGAGGCAAAGCGACGGAATATCCGCAACGAAGGTGAAAGCTTGGTAGATTACGTTCTCTACCAACTTTCACCTTCTTTTCATTTCAAATAACATTATTTCTCGTTATTCTATTTAACTGCTAACGCTGAATTTGAATCTACTGTTAATTCTACTTGTAGATCCGTATATGGTAATCCATGTGCATCAGCTACCGCTTTATATACTATTTTTCCATTTACTACGTTTATCCCCTTCGCTAAAACAGGATTATCTAAAGCAGCTTGGCGATAGCCTTTATTAGCTATTTGCAAACCGTATGGAACAGTTACATTTGACAAGCCCATTGTTGAGGTACGCGCGCAAGCACCTGGCATATTCGCAACTGCGTAATGCACAACACCGTATACTTCATAAGTAGGATTACTATGAGTAGTAATTCGATCAATTGTTTCAATAGAACCTCCTTGATCTACCGCTACATCCACTACAACAGATCCCTTTTGCATCGTTTGAATCATTTCTTTTGAAACTAATTGTGGTGCACGTGAACCTGGAATTAGCACAGCACCAATTAACAAATCTGCTGTTTTCACTGCTTCAGCGATATTGTAGGTATTTGATGCAAGTGTACGAACACGTCCTTGGAACATATCATCTATTTGACCTAAGCGTGTAATATTAACGTCTAAAATTGTTACGTTTGCACCTAATCCTACTGCCATTTTCGCAGCATTCGTCCCGACAACTCCAGCACCTATAATTACTACATTTCCAGGTGCAACACCAGGAATACCACCTAAGAGAACTCCTTTGCCTCCTTTGGAATTTTCTAAAAACTGTGCACCAATTTGTACAGACATTCGGCCTGCAACTTCACTCATTGGCGTTAACAATGGTAAGGCACCTGAATCTAATTGAATTGTTTCATAAGCAATTCCAGTAACTTTACTTTCAAGCAAAGCTTTCGTTAATTCAGGCTCTGGCGCTAAATGTAGGTATGTGTAGAGAATTAGATTCTCTTTAAAATATTTGTACTCCTCCTGAATCGGCTCCTTCACTTTAATCACCATATCAACATCCCAAGCTTCCTTAGTCGATTTAGTAATTTGAGCACCTACATCTAAATAATCTTGGTCTGTAAATCCACTACCTAGCCCAGCACTCGATTCAATTATTACCTCATGACCACTTTTTTTGTACGCCACAACACCTGCTGGAGTAATTCCTACTCGATTTTCATTATTTTTTATTTCTTTAGGTACACCAATTATCATTATATTTCCTCCTACCTATTTTTTTAGTTTTGGTTTATCACTACAAGTTTCATTTCTGTCATTTCCTCAATTGCATACTTCAGCCCTTCTCTTCCCATACCACTTTCCTTTACGCCACCATATGGTAGATGATCTAAACGGAATGTAGGAATATCATTTATAATGACACCACCTACATGGAGTTTTTGCGTTGCCTGTAAAGCAACATGGATATTATCTGTATAAATACCAGCTTGCAAACCATATTTGGAGTCATTTACTTGATTAAATGCCTCTTGAATTGATGTAAATTTCATAATAGATACGATTGGTGCGAATACCTCCTGACAGGAAACCTTCTGCTCCGGTTTTACATTTAATAGTACGGTAGGTTGTAAGATATTCCCTTCAGATTCTCCACCAGTTGCAATAATTGCCCCTTGCCTCTTTGCTTCTTCAATCCAGCTTAATGTTCGTTTTACATCTTGTGGACTAATCAAGGCTGAAACATCCGTTGTAGGATCTAGGGGATCACCAAGTTTCAACTCTTTTGTAGCTGCTACAAATTTATCTACAAACAAATCATACATTTTTTCGTGAACATAGATTCGTTGAACTGAAATACATACCTGCCCTTGGAATGCAAATGCACCGGAAACAACACGTGGAATTAATTTATCAATATTAACATTTTCATCAATAATAACAGCCGCATTAGAACCCAATTCGAGCGTTACTTTCTTAAGACCTGCTTGATTGCGTATGCCAATACCTACAGCGGGGCTACCTGTAAAAGAAATCTTTTTCACGCGATTATCCGTGACTAATTTGTTACCAATTAAAGAACCTGCACCAGTAACGATATTTAACGCACCCTTCGGTAATCCTGCCTCTACTAATAATTCACCAATAAAATAGGAAGTTAATGGTGTTTGACTTGCAGGTTTTAATACAACCGTGTTACCTGATGCTATTGCTGGCCCTACTTTATGAGCTACTAGATTCATTGGGAAATTAAAAGGTGTAATAGCTGCCACGATGCCTAATGGTTCACGAACCGTATAGGCAATGCGCCCGTCTCCACCAGGGGCAGCATCCACAGGAATTGTTTCTCCATGTATTCGCTTTGCTTCTTCAGCAGCAAATTTATACGTTTGAATTGTACGCTGAACTTCAGCTTTGGCGGTTGAAATAGGCTTGGCTGCTTCTAGTGCTATTAGCTCTGCCGCTTCTTCAGCACGTGCTTCTAATAAAGAAGCTAATTTTTCAAGAATAATCGCACGCTTATACAAAGGCATATTCGCCATCGTTTCACGTGCTGCATCGGCAGCTACTAAAGCTGCTTCTACTTCCTCGACATTTGCCTTCGGTATTTCTGCAATGACCTCGCTACTATACGGAGAGCATAATTCTGTATACTCTGCTGCTTCCACCCAATCCCCATTAATAAATAAATTTTTCCTCATTATAATTACCTCACCTTTCGTATTACAACTTATTTGCCAATACCTGATTTTCTACTTCTTGAATCGCTTTTTCTAGAATAGCCAATAAATCTCTTAACTCCTTTTGGCTTATTGATAATGGTGGCGAAAATACAACTATATCTTGAGCATCTAGTACAACAGAGCGACATATTAATCCCAACTTTGCTGCCTCCGTCACTATTTGCGGAGCGAGGAGTCTTCCTTCATAAGAGATCTCTATACCTGCCATTAAACCTAAACCTCTTGCATCTACAATAAATGGATACTTCGCTTGCAATACTTTTAACCCTGCTAATAGCTCTTGACCACGAATTTCTGCATTTACTACTAAATTATCTTTCTCTATAATTTCAATGTTTTTCAACCCAACTGCACAGGCCATTGGATGACCACTATAAGTGTATCCATGCAATATAGTTCCTTCTGATAATTCGGAAAATTCTTGATGAATTTTCTCTGAGATCATTACACCACCTAATTGTGCATATCCACTAGTAACACCTTTTGCAAAGCACATCATATCCGGTACCACATTAAAATGTTCCATCGCAAAGAACTTACCCGTCCTACCAAATCCTGTGATAACTTCATCAGTTATCATCAAAATACCGTACTCATTGCAAATTTCACGAATTTCTTTGAAATAATTATCCGGTGCAACATGCACACCCCCTGCACCTTGTACTGGTTCGGTGATGAAAGCAGCTATTGTTTCTGGACCTTCAGTTTCAATCAAATCACGTAAAGCCTGTATGGAGAAATGATCTACGAATAGAAAATCCGGTGCATTAGAATTTGTAAAATCACGAAATCCTTTTAAACCCGTCGCACTTGTAGCACCGATTGCCACCCCGTGATACGATCTCGATCTTGAGATAATTTTTTTTCGAGAACTTTCCCCTTTTAATATCCAATAATGACGAGCCAATTTATAGGCGCTATCATTGGATTCGGAACCACCGGACGTAAAAAATGTAGTATTTAAATCACCAGGTGCTAATTCTGCTAACTTTTTTGCTAATAAAATAGCAGGCTCATTACTAAACGTTGCAAAACAAGAACTGAAGGCTAATTTATCCATTTGTTCCTTCGCTACTTCACCAAGTTCTGTTCTTCCATGTCCGACATTCACATTCCAAAGCGAGGACATACCATCAATAACTTTTTTTCCTGTAATATCATACAGATAAACACCTTTTCCTTCTGTAAAAATAAATGCCGGTCCATTTTCCGTCTTTACTGGTGAAGTAGGGTGTAGAAAATGCTTTTGGTCTAACACTTTAAGTTCTTCAACAGAATAATTTCTTTTCATAAAAATACATCCTCTCTTTTAAATGTTTTTAAACAATACGCTTGCCAACTACTAAAATGTGATTTACTTACATCTCGGACATGAATTAATTTAATTTTCAAATAATTACAGATACAGGAATTGCTTCGTCGATTTAATTGTTAAGAGAGATTTGTTTTATCAAATAATTTTCTATACTCATAATTTCCCGATTAAAAGTTTTTTTAGTGTACAAATAATTCTCACTTGGAGTCTTCTGCCGAATAAAGATAAATAGTCATGCGATTCAAAAGACGACATTTATAGGGTTGCAAAGATTGTTGCATTTCTTGTGTCATTTTTAATGCTAGATTTTGTTTTAAATCTAATACCAATTGCATTAAGCCTGCTTCCTTTTTCCACAACATCCCAATCATTTAGCTACCAATGGATATTCCCAAAAGTTAACTCTCGCTCCACTTAATAATATAATTTGCCAAAACATTAGTTACTTCTACTACGCTATCTAAATGAACACATTCATCTGGTCCATGCATATTTTCTCCAATTGGCCCAAAGCACAATCCTTGTTTTCCGTAATACTGCGTAAATCGTGCATCATTTCCTCCAGCTCTTCCAACCATGATTACTTTATGTCCCATAACATCTTCTGCATTTTCCATGAATAATTTTACAAAAGGGTTCTCAGGATCTTGGTACCATGGCTCCGTTGACCATCCAAACCACTCTATAACAGGTGGATTTTTAGCCATCCACTCATCGCCTAAGACAGCTTTCATTATCGTGTCTTGTACTAGTTGCTTAATTTCTTTGCGAGTTTCCCCTGGGATAAAACCAATTCTTCCTTCGAGGATCGCTTCCCCTGGAACTGTAGATACCCAGTCCCCAGCTTTTAGTACCCCTAAGTTTAAGTGAACGGACTGTCCAGACCCCTTTTCAAATAAATCAAACTTAACATTTTTAGCACGCCATTCGCTTAATTCATCCAGTGCACTAAGGATTTTCATCATTTTTGAAATAGCATTTATGCCTTCATGCGCTAAACCAGCATGCGCTGTTCTTCCCTTTACGTACACTCGGAAATACATAATCCCCCCATGACTTATTGTCATATTCAAATTATGTGGCTCTGTCGAAATGTACCCATCTGTTACGAAGCCTTCCTCCAAACATGCTAAAGCTCCGCCTCCACCACCAGCTTCTTCTTCTATTACTGAATGTAGCTGAACATCTCCAGCAATTGGATAACCTAAATCAATTAATGTTTTCAATGCGAACCAATTTGAAATAAGTCCTGCTTTCATATCGGCAGAGCCTCGACCGTATAACTTGTTTCCAATAATATCTCCACTCCATGGGTCCATCGTCCAGTTTGAATATGGTTCTGGTGAAACAACATCTACATGCCCATGAATCGTTAATGACTTACCATCGGAGACACCTTTATGTATTCCGATAATATTTTTTCGGTCTTCAAACGGAATACCTGAATCAATAAACGCTTCATGAGCTGAAACCTTCTCATATTGTGGTTCAATCTCATGCAAAATCAAATTAAGTTCTTCATATTTTTTTTTCATGTATACTTGCATCTCTTGTTCATTACCGACAACGCTTTTTATACGTACGACATCTTGAATTGTTTTAAATAATTCTTCTTTATTTTCTTCTATATACAGTCGAATTTTTTCTTTCAAAGCATTCACTCCTTTATTTACTTCTTGTGTCATTAAAAAGAGGAAGATTATCTAAGAGATTCTCATCTTCTAAATAGTTAATTCAAGACTTTAATCTTATTCTCATTAAAGATCTCTTTATCTAATGACTCCAAGTCATCAATAGAGTCCATGCTTCCAAGTTCTTTTTTAAAGAAGCTTGTTATAAACAGCATGTAAATGATTCCGATTATAAGCCAAACGATTCCACCTATAAATGCATCAGCGTGTAAATGATACCAAAGAACTCCAGTAGCTAATGCTCCGAAAGAAGGCATAATTAAGTACTTAAAGGTTTCACTGCCTGATCTCCTTTTCTGACGAATATAGAAATGAACAATAACAGAAAGGTTAACGAATGTGAATGCAATTAATGCCCCAAAGTTAATGACTGAAGCAATTAATTCTAAATTTGGCCCTATTGCAAATAATGATACGATTCCCGTCAAAACAATCGTAAAAACAGGCGTTCTAAATTTAGGGTGTAAGTATCCGAAAGTTTTTTTAGGAAGTACACCATTTCTGCCCATAACAAACAGCAAACGAGATGCACTTGCATGAGATGCAAGTCCTGAAGCTACAGTGGCAGCGAATGCTCCTGCAATGAAGAGCAGTTGGAATAACTTCCCTCCTACATACAAACCAATTTCCGGCAATGTATCATCTACATTTTCGAACACAGAAACATCCGGGAATAATGCTTGAGTAAAATAAGAAGCAATAAAGAAAATGCCCCCACCGATTAAAACAGTTAGAAGGATTGCTCTAGGGACTGTTGATGTATCCTTTGCTTCTTCCGTATACATTGTTATTGCGTCGAAACCGATAAACGAGAAAGCTACTACTGTTGCCCCAGTTAAAACGGCTATTAATTTCACATTTTCATGTGTTAGTGGATGAATCGTGAATAAAGTACCATTCCCCATACCGTGATAAAGTTGTACAGAAGCAAGTATGATGAAAATACCTATTAAACAAATCGTGAAAACAACGAGTATAAAGTTTAAGCTTGATGTTGATTCCATACTATAAGCATTAATTGCAGTAACTGCAATGACATAAGCAAAAACCCAAATCCAAACAGGTACACTCGGAAACAGAGATTCCATATATATTCGAATAATTAATGCATTAACTAAAGGTAGTAATAAATAATCTAATAACGATGCCCATCCTACGAGGAATCCTAGGTGAGACCCCATTGTTTCCCGGGTGTATGTATATGCTGAACCAGCAGCCGGGAATACCTGTACCATCTTTCCATAACTAATCGCTGTCAATACCATTACTAACAAGGCGACAAAATACGCCATTGGTACTACACCATTTGTTAATTTTGATACAATTCCAAACGTATCAAAGACCACTGTAGGCGTCATATATCCTAATCCCAGTGCAACAATTGACCAAACACCTAATGACCTTTTAAGCGTAGTGTTATCTGTCATTCATCCATCCCCTTTACATATTTTTAGCTGCTTCATTAAATGTTTTAAACTGCGACTAATCAATCTGTACTGTATTGAGCACTGGTGGTTTATGCTTAAGACCTTTTGTCATAAATAATAAATAAATAACACCAATTCCTAACCAAATACTACCAAGAGTAATCGAATAAACATCTAGATTGAAAAGCAAACAAGTTGTAAGTACTGCTCCGATTAATGGAAAAATCAAATAGAAGATAGTCCCCTTTAAGGAGCGTTCTTTTCGTTTACCGTAATATAAAAAAACAACGGATAGATTCACAGCAGTAAATGCAAGTAAGGCGCCAAAGTTAATGAAAGAAGCGACAAAGGTTAGACTTAAAAACATTGCAGATAATGATAAAAGACCAATTAATAAAATGTTGTTTACCGGGGTTCTCGTTCTTTTATTTAGTTTTCCAAAAAAATTTTTAGGTAATTGTCCATCTCTTCCCATTGCGTATAATACACGTGCAGCACTTGCTTGAGAAGCGGACGCGGAACCAAATACAACCACTGCAGTTTTTGCTAGGAATGCTGCTTGTAAGGCATTCCCGCCTACTAGGAAAGCAATTTCATAGGAAGCAGAATCAGCATCTTTAAAACTCGTATAATCTGGCCAAACATTATGGGCAAAATAAGATACGACTACAAAACATAATCCACCAATTATTGTTACTAAAGATATTGCACGCGGTATGTTTTTCTCCGGATTTTTTACTTCTTCTGAAAAAGTAGAAACTGCATCAAAACCGAGGAAAGAGAAACATAATAGTGCAGCACCAGCAACTATATACTTAAATGATTCCTCGGTATTAAAAAAGGGATCAAGGTTAAATAAAATGCCAGTCCCGGTTCCAGTTACTATTGATTTAACTGATAAGATGCAAAAGACAATTAGAAATAATACCGATAAGCCTATTACAATCATGTTGACATTTGCGCTTAACTTTACACCTTTAACATTTACAAACGTCACAAGAACTACTAATGTAAGTATCCAAACATACTGTGGAACTTCAGGTATTGCAGCTGAGAAGAAAATACCAAATAGTAAAAAGTTAACCATTGGGATCAAGAGATAATCCATTAAAATTGCCCATCCCACTAAGAAACCAACATGAGAATTAATCGCTTTTTGCGCATAGGTATAGGCAGATCCCGCAATGGGGTACGCTTTTGCCATTTGACCATAACTATGAGCCGTAAACATCATCACAATTAATGCAATTACATACGATCCAGCGACCATACCATGAGATATTTGAGAGGCTATGCCGTATGTGCTAAACACTGTAGTTAAAGCCATAAAGGCCAACCCAGTAACAACAACAGACGTTAAAGAAAGCGATCTAGACAAATTAACTGAATGTTTCATTTTTCCACTCCTCGAATAGTAATAAAAAAATGTTCCCGGTAAAATGATCAATTAACTAAAATAGTAGGATAGTAGACTGATTCACTATAAACAACTTCACCATCCATAATTGTTAACAAAACTTTCGTTTGAAGAATTTCTTTATGTTCTACTTCAAAGAGGTTTTTATCTAGTACAATAATATCTGCTAATTTTCCAACTTCTAATGTACCCAAATCTTTTTCTCTGAATGTGCTGTAAGCTGAACCTTTTGTATATGCTTTCAACGCTTCTGCGAGTGTTAGCTGCTCTTGACTATTCCACTCATAATCACCAGTAAAGTCTAGTCTCGTAATCGCATGAAAAATTTCTTTAAAAGGATCTAATGTTGCTATTGGATAGTCTGTACCAAGAGCAATATACTCGACTGCGTCGTATAACGTTTTACATAAATACGTATAAGGGGCTTTCTCTTTACCGACACGCAAAGTATGACTTTCTTTTGGCATCAATGCTAGATGAGAAGGCTGTACAGATGGAACAACCCCCAATTCTTTAAATCTCTGAATATCTGTCGGATGAATCACTTCAATATGCTCTAACGCATGTCGTGAATCTCTCACACCATTCTCCATCCTTGCTGCTTCAAATATATCTAGAGCAAGCCTAACTGCGCCATCACCTATTGTATGGAAGCGAATTTGAAATCCTTCTTTGTCTGCTTTTGTCACCCAATTTTTGATCGTTTCTACAGGAAAAGCAGTACTCCCTCGTGTTGTAGGTTTGTCTAAGTAAGGATCTAACATGTATGCGGTATGTCCAGTTACAACGCCATCAATAAACTGCTTAAGTCCTGCAAGCTGTAATTTTTCGGAATTGTACTTTTCACGCAAGCTTATCGCTCTATCTATATCATCATTTAACTCAGGGTAAAGATGAATGCGAGTCGTAAGTTTTCCAGCTTCATCATATGCCTTATACATAGCGAAACTATTTAACTTATCAAAACTACTTGCAAACAAATCATTTACTGATGTAATACCTAATTGAGCTGATTTTTTTAAGAACTCTTCAAACAATTCTTCTTTCCGTTTATCTGGAAATGCGAGAGCAATATCCACAACTAAATTCATTGCTGTTTCAAGAAGAATACCTGTGATTTCATTATTTTCATCTTTTTGAATCGTACCATTAGGAGGGTCTTCAGTTTCATTTGTAACCCTTGCATTTTCAAGTGCCAAACTATTAACCCATGAATAATGACCTTCTGCGTGAAAAAGAATAATTGGGCGATTAGGAACTACTTTGTCTAAAGAAAAACGTGTCGGCAAGCATTTCTCTGCCCAATTTGTATGATCCCATCCATAGCCTATAATCCACTCATTAGCATGCACGTTTTCCGAAAATTGTTTTACTAAACTAGCAACCTCTTCTTCCGAATGAGCATCCGATAAATTGATACTTGCATGCGAGAAAAGACTACCAAACATGAGATGAAGGTGCGCATCATGAAATCCTGGCATAATGAGTTGGTTGCCATAATGATATTCCTTCGTGTCTAAACCTATAAATGGTGTTATTTCCTCCATCGAACCTACCGCAATGATTTTATTACCTTTAATCGCAATAGCAGCTGGCTTTGCTTCATTTTCTAAACCTGTAAATACTGCTTCACTCGAAATAACTTTATCAGCGATAACCATTATAACTCCTCCCTTTACCTAAGATTTACTTCTAATGGAACTCTTATAACAATCAATTGAAAGCGCTTACATAACTAGAGAAGTTAAATAATCGCAATTAACAATGGGCATCCACTGATCGCCTATTAAAATAGGTGAACATAACGGACAAAAGACTCATACTAATTTAAGCTTGTAAACTGGATTTTTCCATTCCAAAAGTGTTGCATATTCTAATGACTCAACATCCCCAGGTAAATAGCCTGGCATTACTTTATTTAATACATATCCGTTTTTCAATTGGAATGTTAAAACAGGATCATATATTTTCCCTTTCATTACCTCTAGCGCATACTCATCTGCACTCATCTGTCCAGCATATTTATAGTAAAAAGGTATACGACCACCTACTAAAATACTTTCTAAGTTAAGTTTCTCACATATTCTTTTTCGGCCATCATACAAATGACGTCCCAATTGTAACCCTCTAAAATCTTCGTGTACGCCAATTTCAATACCATATAGGTTTCTACCATTAGGGTTATGATTTCGAATAAATCCTAAATCACAGATTTGAAAATAGGAGTGACTTTCTCCGTAATCTTCAAAATTTACAATTAGACTTAAAGCGGTTCCTACAATTTTACCGTTATATTCTAGACAAATTTGACCTTCTGGAAACAACTCAATCTGACTTTCAAAATGCTCATATTTTAATGCCATATCAGGTCCAAAACACTTCATAGAAAGTTCGGCAACTTCAGCAAGATCCTCTTTTAAAATATTGCGGACAACTATTTCTTGTCCATTATTTTTTAAATTTACTTGAGACATAATAAATTCACCCTCTTATTTTATTGGAATTAAAGTTTATTACTTTATTAATTGTGTAGACTGTCTCCCATACATAGTTTCTAAAGAATGTATGGGAGACATGGAGAATGTAGATAAGTCTACTACAATATATTTACAGGTGTGTTGATTACTCATTTTTATACATTCGAAGAGGCTGATTTCCGTTACGGGCTACTCGCTTTCCCGCGGGAGTCGAGTAGCCCTACGCTACAATCAGTTAAAATGGAAATATATCAGCAAAATAGTAACAAAAAAATCCATTTATCACGCAATATTAAACCTATTTTTCCCTAATCAACACGCCTGATATATTTAGTTACCTAGTAACATTTTTTATTATTTTAAATAAATCGATACAAACTTCTTCTCCAAGTACTCCTCTAGTCCGTACCAACCACCTTCTTTTCCCATTCCACTTTCCTTCATCCCACCAAACGGAGCTTGTACAACCACTGGAGCTGGATCATTAATACCAACAATTCCGAACTCTAAAGCACGCATCATTCGCAAGCCTCGACCAATGTCTCGCGTATAACAATAAGCTGCAAGACCATATTCAGGATGGTTTGCTCTTTCAACTACCTCTTCTTCCGTCTTAAATGTATAAATTGGTGCAACTGGTCCAAATGTTTCTTCTGTTGTAATCTTCATATTATCGCTTGCATATTGAATAACTGTGGGCTCAAAGAAGTAACCGCTACCATTATTTAATGTACATACATTACCACCCGCAATTACTTTACCACCGTGTTTCACAGCGTCTTCTACTTGACTTTTCACTTTTTCAAGAGCCACTTTATTAATTACTGGACCGACATTTACGCCATCTTTTAATCCATTTCCTACAACTAATTTAGATACCTTGTCAGCTAACTTTTCTGAGAATTCATCTGCTACAGTTTCTGCTACGTAAATCCGGTTGGTGCTGATGCAAGTTTGACCTGAGTTAATAAACTTAGACACTAAGATACCATGAACTGCTGCGTCGATATCAGCATCCTCAAACACAATATACGGTGCGTGTCCACCAAGCTCCATTGATATTTTCTTCACTGTATCAGACGAATCACGGATAAGTTTTTTCCCCACACGCGTCGAGCCAGTAAATGTGATTTTACGAACGTCTGGGTTCCTCGTCATCTCGTTTCCAATTTCTTCAGCTGGGCCAATTACCAGGTTTGCAACGCCAGCAGGTAGTCCAACTTTATGAAAGCATTCGAATACTTTTATCGCCGAAAGAGGCGTTAAGTCAGCCGGTTTTAAAACAATCGTACAACCAGCAGCAAGTGCAGGTGCAATTTTTCTTGTAATCATCGATAACGGGAAATTCCATGGTGTAATAGCTGCACATACCCCAACAGGTTCGCGAATTACCATTAAGTGTTTATCAGCTGCAGATGCAGGAATTGTTTCCCCATAAATTCTCTTAGCCTCCTCTGCATACCATTCTAGATAGCCGATCGCACCTGCTACTTCACGAGTAGCATCTGGTAAAGGCTTACCATTTTCAAGGGTAATCGTTTCAGCTAATTCTGTTGTTTTTTCTTTCATCAATTGAACCACTTGAAACAGGTAGTTGCTGCGCTCATTTCCAGTTGTCTTACCCCAGAATTCAAATGCTCTCTTCGCACTTTCGATTGCTTCTTTAGTTTCAGTTTTACTACCTGTAGCAACAGTGCTAATTATTTCTCCTGTCGCAGGATTTGTTACATCTAATTTATTTCCTGTATCTCGCCATTCACCGTTTATATAAAGCACTAGAGAACCTCCCCTTTTTTTACTATAACCACCACTACTCAACTTACTTTATAGGAATAGTTTAGTTGCGTGTATTTTTAAAAGCAGTAATCGCATCGTCTATAATTTGAATCATTTTTCCAATTTCTTCCTTGTTAATAATAAGCGGTGGCGCAATTGCTACAATTTGGTTATATGCTCCAAGCGCTCTTACTATTAATTGGCGATCGAAACATGCGTCAACTACCGCATTTGCTGGGAAAACAGTTGGATCAAACAATTTCCCACTTGTTGGATCTTCATAAAGTTCAAATGCAGCCAACAGACCAATTACTCTGCAATTTGTTACAATACTATGCTTTTCAGCTAAGTAATCTAAACCTTTTTTAAGTTCTTTCTCCATTTCGTTTACGTGGTCAATAATATTATCACGCTCTAGTATTTCAATGTTTTTCAGTCCAATCGCACAAGCAGTCGGATGGCCACTATATGTGAAACCATGTGGGATAACAGCATCGAAGTTAGCAATTGTTTCTCTAATTTCATCATTCATCATGACCCCGCCAAGTTGCGAATAACCACTCGTAATTCCTTTTGCAATTGACATCATATCAGGGACAACATTCCAGTTGTTTACACCAAACATTTTCCCCGTACGACCAAATCCACAAATAACTTCATCTGCTATGAAAAGGATATTGTGCTCGTCACAAATTTTACGAACTGCTTCTAAGTAACCTTCAGGTGGAATATTAACCCCGCCCGCACCTTGCACAGGTTCAATAATAATTCCGGCAATCGTCTCCGCACCTTCTCTTTCAATTGTTCCACGGATAGAATCTGCATAGTTCGGATCACTTTTATCACCTAACTCGCTGTTTAATAGGTGGGCTGTTGCACGAACAACTCCGTCTATATTTGATGATGCGAACTTGTGGTATGCTGCAAGACCAGTAGCTGTTTGCGCTCCTATTGTTACACCGTGATAAGCATTCGTTAGCGCAATAATCTTTCTTTTTTCTGATTTTCCTTTAAGCTCCCAGTAGAAACGAGCTAATTTAATTGCTGTATCATTTGATTCTGACCCACCAGAAGTGTAGAATACACTATTTAAATCTCCCGGTGCTAACTCAGCTAATTTTTTAGCAAGTAGAATGGATGGTTCATTTGAGAATCCTTTAAACGATGATGCATACGCGAGGGTAGATAATTGACTATTACCAGCATCTGCAAGTTCTTGATTCCCATGTCCTAAGTTCACGTTCCAAAGCATTGACATCCCGTCAATGTATTCCACATCATCTGTACTTGTAACTGTAACGCCTTTACCTTTAACAAAAATAATAGGCGGTCCATTGTCAATTAAAGCCTTCGGATTTGTAGCTGGATGTAGCAAGTGCTTTTTGTCCAGTTTAGCTAACTCTACAGTTTTTGATTGTTGAGTAATTTTAGTTGTCATTGATAAAACCTCCATTTATAAATTAATAATTTGCGATTGGATGGATACACTCTCGTATCAACTAACTTCTAACTGAAATACAAATCAGCTTGAATTTTTGAACTATTCTTAATTATGAAAATAGTATATCTTTACATTTTTATAATGTAAATTATAATATTTATATGGCTTCCATATATTTTATGAATACTAAAAGGAGGAGTTATCAAAATGAACCTTCATCGTTTACATTGTTTTATTACAGTAGTTGAGGAAGGTAGCATTACAAAAGCTGCTACTGCACTGCAAATGACTCAACCCCCCTTAAGTATTTTAATTAGGAAATTTGAACAAGAATTAAATGTCACTTTGTTTAATCGTTTAGGTAGATCTCTTGAATTAACACCAAGTGGACTATTTTTATATGAAAAAGGAAAAGAATTACTTGATTTATCTGAGAACACGGAGAAGAAATTAGTCGAGTTTCATGAAGGTATTAGAGGTACGGTGAAATTGGGTTGTACTACTTCAGCAAATCTATTTATTTTGCCAAATGTCTTAAAAAAAATTCAAAAGGAAACTCCTAACATAGTTACACATGTTCGCGAGGGTAATACATCATATATTTTAGAAGAACTAAGAAGTCATAAAATAGATATTGGAATTGTCCGAACTTCAGTGAGAGCTGAGGACATCCATACTTCAATATTACTAACAGAACCTTTACTTTTAGCTCTTCCACCCAACCATCATCTATGTCAAAAAGATTCTATTGATATTGCAGACTTGACAAACGAACGCTTTCTTTTAAATACAACATCTTATGGATCAGGTGTTGCTGATGATGTGATCGAGGCATGTCAAAAAAGTGGTTTTACGCCTAATGTCATTTACTGGGGGACAGAAACATTACCAACACTTATGATGGTAATGAAAGGCGCAGGGATTTGTTTTGTACCTAGCTGTTTCAAGCTACTTAATTCTCCTGATTTACCGGTACTTAGACCACTAGCAAATCCAGTGTTACAAACAAAACTTAATATAATTACACTTAAGGATCGTTACATGACCTCAATTTCCAAACGATTTCTTGCGATTACCGAAGAGGTTGCAATGAAAATGACAAGCATTTTCAATGATTAATGTGATTTAAGTTATGGCGTTCAAGTTAAAATACTCGGTAGATAATGCATAATAAGTCAAAATAAGATTCTCACTTTAACATCAGTTAAGATAAGAGTGCTTTAAATTACCACCTGCTAAAGTAGGTGGATTTTGTCATGAATGTCCACAAGTACCAGTGGTGAGTATTATTTTTTCTGAAACAAATTCCTGACTAGTAGATGTTTTGACAGTAAATCGCTCATTACCTATATTCTTAATAATCTCAGTAACTGTTACCGTAAAAATAGGATACGGACGGGTAATTCTCAACTCTTTTAACACTATTTCTTTAAACGATTGTGGTTTTACCCCATCACGAGTAATAAGTCCATGTGATGCTTGTGTCACTCTATTCCTTTTCGTTCTATCGTCAAATAATGCAATGTTTATTCTAGCCCTTCCTAAAGTTAAGCTAGCACTTAACCCAAAAGGACCTCCACCTATAATGGTACAATCACGAACTTTTTATTTTTTTACCTCCGAATTGTTTTGATTTTATTATGAGTTGTTGTTTGCATAAGAGAACTACATTATTTCCCACATCATGGATTTACATTCTTCTTATCTTCCTTCCGTCGCTCTGACTCTTCTTTCCGTCGCTTTGACTCTTCCTTCCGTCGCTCGGATTTCTTTCCGTCGCTTCGACTCTTCCTTCCGTCGCTCGAATTTCTTTCCGTCGCTTCGACTCTTCCTTCCGTCGCTCTGGCTCTTCTTTCCGTCGCTTTGACTCTTCCTTCCGTCGCTCGGATTTCTTTCCGTCGCTTCGACTCTTCCTTCCGTCGCTCTGACTCTTCCTTCCGTCGCTTTGACTCTTCCTTCCGTCGCTCGGATTTCTTTCCGTCGGTTCGCTTCTTCCTTCCGTCGCTCTGGCTCTTCTTGAAACTTTAACTCCAAATCATTAGATAATTTTGGGTTAAAATCATAGAAATGTAGCTAAGTTTGATTACCTCAAGTCTTTCTTTTTTCTTCTTTTCTCCGTTTTGATTCTTTTACATAATTAATATAGTTCCCTGTTCCTTCTATTGCTGAAACTGCAATGATGGCCCATTCTAGTGCATTAACATCTCTTAGCGATTCCTTTTCAAAAAATAATGTAATGCTAGCAATAAACCCATAGAGAAGGGCTTTAGAAAAATACTCCCAAATAGGAGAATAATTTTCCATATTAATTTTCCCGTATATTTTGTCTATTGAGATTACTATTCCAATAATTATAACTACGGTTATAATAATTTCCGTCTTCATAGTTCACCTCCATTAAAATTTTAACAAATACTTCATGCACATCCAGTTCAGTTGCTGCCTTCTGTACCAGTGAAAAGATTCTCTGTCTTGCTAACTTCCTTCCAATTCAAGAATCTGGCCCTTTGACACGGTGCTACATCAACATGAACGTTATTCAGCTTTGCTGATATACTGTTGCTGTAATCCTGTCATTTGGACAGATAAACATATAAAAGATGCCTTCACCATATCCATCGAAATCAGCATAATCGATTTGCCCTATATACCGCATTCTTCGTTCACAACATGGACAAAGCGGATACTCCGGATCCTGGACCCAGCTTGGATGGCCGCCAATCTGCGAATTTAATTGTGACATGGTCCAAACTGCAGCATAATACGGTGATTGTAGCTCATGTGATAGGACTAAACTAAGTGGGATTTCAGTACTGCTGTTTACGTCATCAATATCCGGAAGATAAGCAGGTTCCTGATTATAGCGGCTCCATACAGGCACGCCATGATTGTCCAGCTCTATGTATATCGTGCTAAAGCCCCCACATAAATCACAGGTTATCACCTGCAGATTCTCCATCTGTAAGTCGAGATATTGCAAGGAAGGATGAGAGGTAGCTACGTCCATCAACTTTGTTAACTTCCTATTGCACCATGGGCATGTTGAATGGCTTATCTCAAGAAAACGGGCATGATGTACTTCATTTAAATCGTTATTCTGTTGTTCTACTTGCCTAATTGGATAACATAAATGATTAATTAGATCACGCTTCTCTCCGTCTGGGGTTAGCTCCCATCCTCCATCGAGAGCGTATGTTTCAGGAGTTACATACAACTGCTCCGCCCATTTTGGCGGCTGCATTTGCCATTCCCGAAACTGCTCTATGACCAGGGCATTCCCCATCCATCCGAGCACAAGGAGAAGCTGATTTCGGTTATCCTCATCCCATTTCACTCGCTCCAAAAGCTGCTCTTGAATTTCTTGTGGTGCATCTTTAAAAACAATCGGGTTATGAAACAAGCCGCGCTCTATAAGCTCAGGCAAAGCATTCGAGATATTATCATTCCGATAGCATACTAGAGATAATAAAATGTCTTGTGCTTCACTTTCATTGTTAATAGCGAGTAATTCCATCGCATATTCCAGCATAGCGCCTGCTTCATTATCTGATAACGAAATGTACAACTGCTCCATGCTCAAAGGATAAGGAGTGTATTGGATAAGCGGACCTTGCCTTCTTGGTGCATGCATCACCTTGAGAATATCTACATAATCTGTTAGTCCTTCAAAGAGATTCACTGTTTTGCGGTGCTGCTCAATATAAGCTTGTTGTTTTTTTCGTTCTTGCTCCTGATGGCAAGGCATGCAGATGCCGCCTGTTTTGACTGCTGTACTCGGCAAAATTGTTGCGTTGCAGTCTTCCGTCTTGCATGGTATGCGTTCCGCCATGTTTGATTAACCCCCTTTATTTCATCCCTCTTCTTAGCTGATATGTGCTTAGAAAAAAGTATGTATAGTGCATTTAAAAGTTTATTGTATATGCTGATTAAGTCGTACATAAGTTATCGCTTATAGTCGGGCTGTTCCAAAGTAATAGGATTAGGATTGCTGAGTACCCAATGCACCGCTAGTTCGCATAGTCTCGCGGGCTCTTTACTACCATTGCCGTTGTGAAGTTCTTTCGCTAATCTTTCAGCCTCTAGAAGTGCATCTGGATGTAATGGCGTACCCAAGCTAAAGTAATGGCCTAAACTGTTAATCATGTTACGATATTGATTATCCCAGTTGATACTGCCGTTATCTAAAATTTCGTATGATATTTTACCTGTAATACGGATAACCTCACCCTGTACGGTTTTCGCATGTCCTTGTGAAGGAATTAATAAATTCCAAAGTTCATCGTGTTGCGCCTGCCATCCCTTTGTTGATACTGCTATCGGAGAGGTACCATCGTGAGTCTTTCGTTTCCCTACTGGAGGAACATCAAATAGCTCATATAGACGTAAAAGTGCCTCATCTGTTTGATTCAAATATTCTTTATTAAAGCCTTCTCTGTGAAACTCAAAGTCATTGCCAATTCGCTTAATAGAGTCTTTCATTTTCTGCGTTTCAGTTGCTCCAGCGTTAAGCAAAATATCGGCAACTTTCGCCATATTGACGATATCTATGTTTCTACACATTGCCAAAGCTTTTTCTAAGGGCGTCTGTTTCAACTTATTTTCTGCGCTGATATTTGCCCCTTTGGCAATCAACGTGTTTACCGCATTTGGCTTGAATGAAGCTGCGGCGGCAAATAAAGGTGTCTCGTTTTGATAATCAATGGCCTCTATATCTGCACCCAACTCAAGCAGTAATTCAGTATTACCGCACCAACTTATTGCATGTTTATGTAGAGCCGTTCTTCCGTAACTGTCACTAGCATTTATATCAGCACCCTGTTCCACAAGCCAGCGGACCAATTCATTCGGTATATTGAAAAAGCTCAAAGCTGTTGATTTACTGTAACCGCCACGGGCATCTAATTCGCATTGCATAAATACCTCTTTTAATGCTGATATATCGCCTACTTCAATTAGTTCATCGAAATTTTTCGGTAAGGTTTTTTTCTTCTTCCCCATCTTTACTACTCTCCTTAGGTCAGATTTTTGAAATTAGCACATTACTACATTTTACCACTTATTCATTTGTTGTAGTATTCCATTCTCCATCAATATGGTGCTATACGAAGGAATGGCTCCAAGCTATACGATCAAACCTTAGAAAATGTTATGGTTTGATGTGTATTTTACTGAATAGTTACTTGACTATTCGGTGTATTCGGTGTTTGGCTAAACACTCGTATCACTCCCATTGCTTCAATTTGAATAGGACAAGCCTATTTGAGAAAATTAATCGATGCACTAATTGATAACCTTCCCTTCTGGTAACTTACCATCCTTAATCCACTCTTCTACAAAACGGTTAAAGAACTCAGGATTCGCTAATGAGACACCGTGGCCGATGTTCGATAGCACAACACCTTGACAATTGGGATTACTATTCACAAGATGGATCGCAGATTTTTTCATGATGCCTTTCTCTTTTGCACCGACAGTTACTAAAATGTTACTTTGAGCTTTTGAAAAATCATGCGGGATAGCAAAAGACATATTTTCTTGCAATATTTTTATCAGGGTATCTACTTTCATCTTTGAACTATCTTCATAATATTGCTCAAAATATTCTTCATCTACATACAATGTTTTAGCTTGAAGCTTGGCGAAGGATTTATTTTTTATTAAGGGAAAAGTTAATTTTATCATTGGTCTAATCCATTTTTCTGCAACTGTGGATGGTGTCACTAAAGCACTGTTGATGATGGCAAAGTCTATTAATTGCGGTTTTAGACTAACCATTTGAATAGCAATTTGAGCTCCTAATGAAAAACCGACTACTATGACACATTTATTTTTTGCTTTTTCTTCTATTAATGATAGAAGGGTTTTGGCACTATCTTCAATTGAAAAATCAGAGTTATTATTAGCCCCGTTATCTATTAATTCTGGTACAACGCAATGATAATCGCAAAAGTATTGGATTTGTTTATCCCACATCCACCCTCCAACACCACCCCCATGAATCAACAGTATAAGTGGCTTATGTATATCTCCGTACTCTTTAACATGCATGACCACACCTTCTTTCTTCATTCTTGTATTTCTTGGGAAATAATTAGATTATTCTCGCATTTTATCCACTGTATTTATTTTATTATTTATAGTGTCATATTTATAGTTTCTGCTGCATATATAATAATTGAAACACCTTTTGCATTTTTAGCATTGTGGCTCTTGGGATTGAGGAAGAAAAACAAAAAATAATAAACATGGAGGTAATACAGATGGATCAAAACAAAACGAACGAACCAAAAGTAAAAGCCATTACCCCTTCCAGTTTAGGAGAATTTCCCCTCGCACCAATTAGTGGCTTATATGTATGGAGTGAACAGCAAATTCGTGAGGAACTTCGGATCGATGTCGACGGATACTACCCACAAATGGTAGCAAGTGGCACTATTATTTCAAACCAGTCTTCTACTATTCATTGGATTGCTAAGTTAACAGCGAATGGTCCAGATACATGGACAGGCAATATTCGAAATAAATATTTAGACGACAACCAATCATTTCCTTATACAAATGTGAAACTACAAGTAACACGCGGTTCATTACCTGAACAGCATTCTGCAGAAGTCGCGTTTCTAATCGGAGGGGAGATAGACAGAACTAGCACTTTCCAGTTTCAATCTCCTTACTTCCACCCTGTGGAATTTGAATTTGATGCTGAAGAAGATACAACGCCAGTTACTACCTATCAAACTCACGCTCATCCAGACAAGCCTGCATCTTTGCCGGATGAAACTTTGTCAATTTCAGAAGTTTTCAAACGCACGGGGTTTGATGTAAAAATATCAGACGGTAATAATATTGTTTCCAAAGACTATGCAGGGACTGATAAAAAGTGGAACACTCAAGAGATGCATGATGCCATGCAAGTATATTGGTCGCACTTTGATAATAAGCCCCAATGGTCCATGTGGACATTCTTTGCAAATTCGGAAGCTGAAGAAGGCCATGGTCTAGGCGGTATTATGTTTGATAGCTTAGGTCCGAATCATCGTCAAGGGACTGCCATTTTTAATAATTCATTTATTGCCGATCCACCTAAAGGTGACCCTGCTCCTGAAGCTTTTGTACAGCGCTATCGTTTTTGGTGTGCTTGCCATGAGATGGGACATGCTTTTAATCTGCTGCACTCTTGGCAAAAACACCTAGGTTATCCTTGGGAACCTTTGGAGCGCCCTCTTATCCCAGAACCAAAGGCTCTAAGTTTTATGAATTATCCTTACAATTATGATAGTAAATCTGGTGGCAAAGAGTTCTTTAAAAACTTTGAGTATCGTTTTAGTGATCAAGAATTGTTGTTTATGCGACATGCACCTGAGCGCTTCGTACAAATGGGTAATGCTGACTGGGCTGTAGATCATGGTTTTGAGCAACCAAACATGTCTATTCACCCTTCTTTTAATCTTGAATTGAGGGTTAACCGTAAATCACCAATATTCCAATGGTTAGAACCTACAGTTATTGAAATCAAACTAACGAATACTTCGAATCAACCTCAATCCATCAATAAACATATATTGTCCGATTTATACGGAATGACTGTAATGGTTAAAAAAGATGGAAAACAAGGACGGCGATTACTACCTCATGCTCAATATTTGTGGAACAAAGAGAACAAGGTAATAATGCCTGGTGAATCACTGTACGAAACTATTTTCGCGTCTGTAGGGAAAAATGGCTGGTTAATTGATGACCCAGGATTTTATAGCATTCAAGTAGCTATGCAAATAAACGGCCATAACATCGTATCAAATAACTTAAGACTTCGAGTTTTACCACCTACAGGATACGATCAGGAATTCCTTGCTCAAGACTATTTCTCTGAAGAAGTAGGACGCGTTCTTGCCTTCGATGGCAGTCGTTACCTTGACAAAGGAAACGATATCCTTCGTGAAATAACGGAAAAACTTCCTGACCATGCTGTTGCTCTTCACGCTCATATCGCTCTTGCTAAACCATTGGCGTTTGATTATCAATTCCTTGACTTCACAGGAGACTCAGATACAAAAGGTAAAATCAAACTAATACCTGCCCAACCAGATGAGGCGCGTAAACAGTTTACTTCTGCGTTAACTAAACACAACCAAATTGCTGCTAAGACACTTTCTAATATTGATTATCATGAATATATGGGAACATACAGTGAATTTCTAAGTAACCAAGAAGAAAACAAGGAAGCGGCAGAGGTACAAAATGTCCTTTATCAAACGCTAGCTGAACAGAATGTGCTAAATAGTGTATTACAAAACATCAAAAATCGTCGCGAAGACTATGAACAAAAGGAAAATGAACACTTTACAAATATCTAAAATTTTTATTTTGATACGTTAAACACTATTCAATGATATTTTAAAAAGGAAGAAAACCGTCATTTCGAAAAAGATTGATCGAAATGACGGTTTTCGTTATTTCTCTCCATTAGCCATCCATGTAGCGCAAAAACCAGCGCTACACCACAGAAGATGAAAATGTACTCAGAACGGGTATTGTATACTACGGCTGGGAGAGGAAGGTCGATAAACTATGGTGCCTTGAGCCCTTCCGTTAGTCTGACTCCAACGACCACGGTGTATCACTGACTGTCGCTCCCTCACGGGAAGCACTCATGGGAGATTCATCCTACTCAGATTGCTGCACCAGCCTCTAATTTGATTGGCCGTAGAAAGGATGTTTCTAATGGAAGTCATCATTGAACGTGCATGTGGCATGGATATTCATAAGGATTCGATTACCACATGTATTATGACACCAGAAGGCAAAGTGATTCAAAGCTTTTCTACTAAAACGGTTTTTTTATTGCAATTAATTGATTGGATTAAAGAACACGGTTGTACGCACGTAACTATGGAAAGTACAGGTGTATTTTGGAAGCCTATTGTAGACATACTCGAGGCTGAGAATATCGAATTTTTAGTTGTAAATGCCCAACATATCAAAGCGGTTCCCGGTCGTAAGACTGATGTTAAAGATGCGGAATGGATCGCCAAGTTACTTCGTCATGGATTACTCAAAGCTAATTTCATTCCAGATCGCACCCAACGCGAATTACGAGAATTAGTTCGGTATCGTCGGAGTATGATTGAAGAACGCGCGAGACAACATAACCGCATTCAAAAGGTACTCGAAGGTGCGAATATTAAACTTGGTTCTGTTGTATCAGATGTGATGGGAGTTTCCTCTCTTGATATGCTTCGTGCCATTGCCGAAG
>Ga0209784_100313_pt1 | contig 25479 bp, 30 predicted proteins | sample AraplaCvi_mLB_r2_2_FD_184284 | JGI IMG/M metagenome (GOLD analysis project Ga0209784, IMG submission 184284) | Arabidopsis root microbial communities from North Carolina, USA - plate scrape CL_Cvi_mLB_r2 (SPAdes) (version 2) | ecosystem: Host-associated > Plants > Roots > Endosphere | place: USA...
CTTTCGCGCAAAAAACATCTGCTGCTGCCGCTACGCTTTCGCGCAAAAAACATCTGCTGCTGCCGCTACGCTTTCGCGCAAAAAACATCTGCTGCTGCCGCTACGCTTTCGCGCAAAAAACATCTGCTGCTGCCGCTACGCTTTCGCGCAAAAAACATCTGCAGGCCCAAGCACAAAGCTGATTCTGAACGCAATTATGTCAGGGCATAATTAATCTTATTTCTTCAAAAATTCCCTACAGGAATAATCATAAATGCCTCCTATTATAATGTGTGGGGGGCGTTTTTTTTTATGAAAAAATTTGTCTTATTTTGTTTTATATGTGCGGTAGCATTCTTTTTTTATTATACGAATCACATAGCAACGGAACAAACGCCAGTAGAGCTACCTTCGTTGCATAGTAAAAATGCTTTGTTGCTGAACGAAAAAGGAGACGTATTATTTGAAAAAAATGCAGATGACATTATTTATCCTGCATCATTAACGAAAATTATGACAGCGATTGTTGCTATTGAAATGACTACTGATTTGCAGAAGCAAACCATTGTTAAACCACAAACGATTTCTAAATTTACTGCTCAAAATGCTTCCATGGCGGGCTTTAAGGCAGGAGATTTTGTCACGATAGAGGATTTATTATATGGCACACTGCTTGCTTCTGGGGCGGATGCTACAGGAACACTTGCGGATGCGTTAGCAGGTAGTGAAGAAGCATTTGTAACATTAATGAATAAAAAAGCACAGGAATTAGGGCTGAACGATACCCATTTTGTTAATGCAAGCGGATTACATGATCCTGCTCATGTCTCCAGTGTCCGTGATTTAAGTAAGCTATTTCGTTATGCCATTAAAAATCCTACCTTTTATCAAATTTTGACTTCGAAAAGTTATATGACTCACGTTCCAAATGAATTAACGATAACAAGCTCACTATTAGCAAGAATACCAGTTGGAGAAGGTACAATATTGGGAGGAAAAACGGGCTACACCCCTGAAGCAGGTCTTTGCTTAGCCTCTATTATCGAAAAAGATGGAAAACAATATATTTTCGTGACGACGAATGCGAATGGGCAGGCTTGGACACCACCATTCCATATTGAAGATGTTCTTACTGCGTACGAGGCGCTGTAAGAGGAAAAATTATGAAAAAGAGATAACTTTTTTATCGTTTCAATCGTCTTATTTATAGGGTGCACAGTACAAGTACCTGATAAAGGCGTCTTGGGGCCTTTGACAAATGACAGTTGGCAAAATTGCTAACACAGTATTCATAATTGGGGAACAATCGATTATTTTCAATTAAGTTGGGAGGTATTAATTACCAATTGTTTTCATCATCTATTGCCAGCGCTACCACAGAGGAATTTTTGATGAAGAAAAAGTGAAAGTTTTTTAGAAAAGCATCAAGAAACAATTTGATAATATGCCGTTCATCCTAGCTACCAAAAACGTTAATTAAGTGATTTTTATGGTTCATCACCAAAAGTTGTGGATGACTTTTGTTAAAACATCTACTATGTAAATAGTTGATTGGAGTGGAGACTGGACGCCCCCAGGAAGCTTTGCTCTGTGCGAAAGCGAAGCGTCAGCTACAAATGTTTTCTGTAGCGAAAGCGAAGCGTCAGCTACAAAGCGCTCAGTCGGAACTGAAATCAACCACACGTTTTGAGGATGATCCATTTTTATTCACAAAAACTAGTTGATTTCTACTATTTCCTGGAATAATTTATTAATCTATAATTAGAGTCGAATCCTATACTTTTATGGAAAAAACATATGAGAAAAGACATCTGTGATGAAAAGGGCGGTGTAGAACAATGAAAAAGCTTTTACCCTATGCTATTATTTTGACTTTTTTAATCAGTTTTATATTTGTAGGTAATACTCCTGCAAATGCGGAAGGTACACTAGTTATTCAATCCGTAGCTAAAGACACAACAGTTTATGTAGAACCTTCCGTAGAAAGTGCCGTAATCGGGCAATTAGCGAAGGGTAGTTTTGTAACAGCCACACCAGTAAGTGAGGAATGGACTCAAATTAAAACGCAACAGCTAGAGGGATTTGTAGAAACGGCAGCATTAGTAAGCCTTAAATCCGAAAAATATGTAGTGACGCAAAAAGATGGAACAACTTTATTTACATACCCTAGTCCAAGTGCACAAAAAGCCGGACAAATTTACGAAAATAGTATTATCTTTGTATATGGATCAGCACCTGGAGGTTGGTCATTTATCCAATATGGTCATCAAACAGGTTATGTGGCAACAAATTCTTTAAAGAAACCTGTTGCAACAAAAAAACGAGTAAATGCTACTAACGGCGCTGTGCTTCGTTTAACTGCTAGCCCAAGTGGTGAGGTTCTTGGTACACTTGCCAATAAAACAGTCGTTCAGCAATATACAACGCTAGCAGGCTGGGCCTATGTAGAAGCGGATGAACAACAGGGCTATGTGAAAGCTTCAGAGCTAGCAAATATCCAAATAACGGGTAACAAAGTATACAATAAAGGTGTACCTGTAGCGAAAGGGGAAAAAAAGCGTGTGGCATTAACGTTTGATGATGGGCCAGATGCAAAAGTTACCCCACAAGTTTTAGCAATTTTAAAGAAATATGATGCAAAGGCTACATTTTTTATGGTTGGGCAAAATGTCTCTAAAAATTCAGCAGTCGTAAAGCAAATTTATGAGGCTGGCCATGAAATAGGCAATCATACATGGGACCATGCAAAGTTAACAGCCTTATCGACAGCAAATGTTAAACAAGAGGTTGATCGAACTAACAATGCTATTTATGCTGCAATCGGTCAATATCCAACGGTTTTCCGTCCACCATATGGTGCAACGAATGATAAAGTTCGTTCTGTCATGACGATGCCTTCTATTCTATGGTCAATCGATACGCTAGATTGGAAGCATCGTAATGCTGAGAAAATATTAACGTATGTGAAAGCGTCAGCAAAAGATGGCAGCATTATTTTAATGCATGATATTCATCAAACGACAGCAAATGGTTTAGAAAATGTCATTCTATACTTGCAAAAACAAGGCTACGAATTTGTAACTGTTAGTGAAATATTACAATAATCAATAAGCGAATGGAAAGGCCGTGCAACTGTTAATCAAGACAATTGCACGGCCGCTTATTTTATGAAATTAACGAGACCTATTTTATGACTCTAAAAAAGGGAGATGTAAAACACAGAGGTATTAGCTACGAACAGGTCTGCGTCCTTGTGTAGACCGCTTAAAAGTGCGGCTACAAAATAATTCGACCATTACCTGTCTTGTTTATGTTCGTTGATAGTCGTAGTAATGAAGGCACTAAACACAATATCAAAATATACTAAGTTATCAGCATATTATTTGAAGTAACAGATACTTATACGTTTGTCTACATTCAATTTATAAAGATTCGGAGGAATAGAAATGACTACTAAAAAGAATCTTTCACAATGCATAAAGATAAGACCTTTAACCCTAGATGATTATGAAGCTGCCTTAAACTGGAGTATGGATGACACTTTTTGTTTAGCCAATGGATGGGAGTTAAATAGAAGTCCCGAAGAACTATATAAATGGTGGCTCAAATGTATTAACAATGTAGCTGAGGATTTTATCCGAATGGGTATTCAGTTTAACTTCTTTCAGCAGGTGTCATAAACACCCGCTGAAAGAGGTTAAAGCCTCCGGCGGATGTCATGGAATCGAAAAGGAGTTCTTTGTGCAAGCACAAAGCCGATTCCAGACGCAATTATGCCGAGGCATAATTGATTGAGAGATTAGTTGGATATGCAGATTTAGCCTGTATTAAAGGGAATACTGCTGAATTAGGTATTGCAATTGGTGAAAATAGGCTGTGGGGGAAAGGGATTGGATTTAATTCTGCTCTATGTATGATGACGTTTGCCACAAAAAAATTAGGAATTACAACTTTTAACGCAGAAACACACGAGGCTAATGTTCGTTCACGAAAAATGCTTGAAAAGATAGGATTTAAAGAAATAAGTAGAGTAGGTAGTGAAAAATATTTTGGCATGAACAGCCAACTAATACAATACGAACTAAATTTATAACAGGGAAACCTCAATTAAAAGGTTTCCCCATATTTTCTTCAGAAATAAACATTAAACTTAAACAGAGCCTTTATTTAAATAAATTGATCGTTGTAATAATAATTGGAATACCGAAGACGTCGATTAAAAACGCTCCTACAATGGGTACAACAAGAAATGCTTTTTGAGATGGGCCGAAACGTTGGACAACTGCTGACATATTGGCCATCGCATTTGGCGTTGCCCCTAAACCGTGACCAACAAAACCGGCAACCATCACCGCAGCATCGTAATTTTTTCCAAGAAGCTTAAACAAGACAAATATACTAAATAAGACAATGAAGAATACTTGTACAAAAACAATGATGAATAGTGGCAGTGCTAAATCAGCAATTTCCCATAATTTAACACTCATGAGTGCCATTGATAGGAAAACACCTAATGTCACATCGCCGATTAAAGAAATGCTTTTCATGTTAATCGCTTCAGGTTTTATTTTATCCATAATATTGCGCACTAGTACAGCTACAAACATTGCACCGACATAGCCCGGTAGTACGAAGCCAGTAGCTTCTGAGAATAATGTTCCAACATATGTCCCTACAGCCATACAGAACGTAATTATTAATACTTGTGTAAAGAATGAATCGGATGTTATTTGTTCATTTTTATTTTCAAAATCAATTTCTTTTGTTTCTTGTTCATTTGGCGTTAAATTATATTTACCAACTAAGTATTTTACAATCGGACCACCGATTAAGCCACCAGCCACTAAACCACATGTAGCCGCAGCCGCACCGATTGTCATGGCTGATGAAATACCTAAGTCTTCTAATGTTTGTCCAAATGCTGCAGCGGCACCATGCCCACCTTCCATAGAAACAGCACCAGCCATCATACCGATTAATGGATGAATCCCCATGAGCGATGCAAGAGATACACCAATCACATTTTGCATTAATGCTAGAAAACCACAAGCCAACCAATAAATTATTAATAATTTTCCGCCAAGCTTCACAAGTTTAAAGCTTGCTCCTAAACCAATTGTTGTGAAAAATGTAATCATAAATAAACTTTGTAATGACGTATCAAGCGATATTTCTAATACGCCAGTTGTCTTTAGAATAGTGGCCAATGCAGCGAATAATAAGCCGCCAACAACAGGTGCAGGTATACAAAAACGCTTTAAAAAACCGATTTTATTGATGAGCCAGCCGCCCAATGCGAATAGTGCAACTGCTAGAAATACTGTTGTAATTTGATTAATTTCGATCATGAACATTATCTCCTAAGTAAGTGATTTAGTGCTTCATAAACAAAATAAGCACCTAGTTTAACTGTGCGTCCATTCTCATCCAGTGAAGGATTTACCTCACAAATATCAAAAGAATGTGTATTTGGATGTGAAGTGACTTGTTGAAGTATCGTGCGTACCGTTTTTGAATCTAGTCCAAACGGTGATGGAGCACTAACACCCGGTGCAAATGCAGCATTTAGTACATCCATACAAAGTGTTAAGAGAATATAATCATGATTATCCATATACTGCTGAAGGTCATGCATGATTTGCGCATTATTTTCTGGCGTCATATTTTCTTCTAACACATAATTCACATGCAATTCATCGGCTTTATCAAATAGTTCTTTTGTATTGCCAAAACGTTGTATGCCTAAAACAAAGTAATCGGTAAGCGCATCCTGTTCTAAAATCTGCCGGAACATTGTACCGGAGGATGGTTGCTCATCATATGGTCGTAAATCGAAATGAGCATCGATGTTGACGATCCCGATTTTTGCATCTTTAGGGATCGCTGCACGAACGCCTAAATAATGTCCGTATAATGTTTCATGTCCACCGCCAAGCACGACACATTGTATTTTTTTATTTAGCAATGTTTTGACAATTTCGCCGAGCTCGTGTTGCGCTTCTTCTAATGCGCGGTTAAGACAAAGAACGTTACCAACATCTATAATTTGCTGTTCATCATTAAATGTCCAAGGTAAGCTAGATAGTGATTCACGCAGAGCATTAGGTGCACTTGCTGCCCCTACACGCCCCTGATTACGACGTACACCTTCATCACATATAAAGCCCACAATTCCGGCATGCTGATTATCTGAAGCGCTTACATCATTAATAGCAGTTCTTTTCACTTTTTGATGTAAACGGAAACTACTCGTATTAGTCGTTGAATCTATACGGCCTTTCCATTGTTTTTGATCTGTCATTGTATACATTTATTCATCAACTCCATTTCCAATATTATTCTAGTGAAAATATTGTTATGAATAAATTATATATTCACATAATTATAAATGCTAATATATAATTAATATTAATCTATAGCTTAAAACTATAAATGTGGAGGGATGTTGCTGTGGATTTTAAACAATTACAATATTTTTTAGCAGTTGTGGAGCAAATGAATTTCTCGAAGGCAGCAGAAAAACTGCATATTTCTCAGCCTTCTCTCAGTAATGCTATTAAAAAATTAGAGCAAGAGATTGGCTCACCATTACTTGAAAGAAATACAAGAAATCTTCAATTAACAGAAGCAGGGGGGCTTTTATATGAACGAGCAAACGTTATATTGAAAAACATGGAAGTTTTAAAAATAGAAATGGATGAGGTAATTGTACGTGGCACAAGTGAAATAACGATAGGCGTGATGGAATCGATTAAGCATTGGCTCCCAAAAGTCATTACAGAGTATAAAAAAGAATATCCAGAAATGATGATTCATTTAGTAGATATTTTAGGGAGTAAGCGTGTTGAAAAATCACTTAAAAGCTATAAAACACATTTAATTATTACAAATCAGATAATGGATGATGAAGAGCTCGAGGTTAACTGCTTATATGAAGAGCGACTTGTAGCTGTTTTACCTTTAAATCACCCATTAGCGAAGAAAGAGAAGCTGACGATCGCAGATTTAAGTGAAGAGCCTTTTATTATTAGTACAGGGGGCTTTCAAACGAGACATGACATTTTAGATGCATTTGAAAAGGCTGGGAAAAACATTAATATCCAATTTGAAATTGAACGCTTTGAAACGGCTGTATCGCTCGTTCGTGAAAATTTAGGCGTTACCATTCTACCAGAAAATTATTTAAAAGGTCCTACAGCAAAAACTATTGTACAAAAAGAAGTAGATTGCCCCAATTTACGACGAAATGTTTATGTGGTGTACTTAAAAAATCGTCATTTACCTTTGGCTATTCGTGAATTGCTTACTGATATTATGGAGATAGGCAAAACACTTTAGAATATTGAAATCTTAAATACCACGGTTGATGGATTATGTTAAAAATGAAACTAAGAGGAACATGAATTCTAAATAATATGAAGGGTGACAATATGAGAAAAATAGTAATTGGTATTCTAATAGTCTGTTTATACTGTTTTCCTTTTGTTTATTTTTCAATGTACCAAGATTTTGCTAACCGATCAATGCTCTGCTACTTATTGATGATTGTAGTGACTTCACTTCTTGCTTTTCTTGGGAAATTTCTATGCAACTCAATTCCTTTTATTATTGGCAATATTGTATCGGCCGTTATGTCCTTTTACTTTATCGGTAGGATGGAAGACACGCTAGGGATAGGATGGGATAGTGGTTATTTTAAACCGTTTTCACCTTCCCAATTAGTAATAATTGTTAGTATTTTAATTTTAATTCCTCAGTTTTTCGCTATGAAGTTAGCTAATGGATACAAAAATAAAGTTAAAGATTAAATTAAGTGAGATGAGTAACTTCAATGAATGAAAAGTTACTCTTTTTTTGATGAAGTGCACATAGCGATAAATTAACGCAATCGACGCTATTCTGATTTGAAAATACATATTATGGCAAAATAGTGTTTTAACTTGTATTTTTTTATCGTAATGAGAATTTCTATCTTTAAAAACACTGCCTTAAGTATGAATTTTCTCTATAATTCAAATTTTTGTTTAATAGACATTGATTTACAAGAAATATAGCGGTAACATTTAATGTAAGAATAAAAATGAATATTCATTCATTTGTCATTTTGATGTTCAAATAAAGGGGGCTTTTTTATGAATTTTTCTTATAGTGAAAAAGTAGTCGAATTACAAGAGAAGCTGACAAATTTTATGGAACAATACATTTATCCAAATGAGACGGTGTTTGCTGCGCAGGTGGAAGCAATGGAAGATCGTTGGGGAGCGATCCCACCAATTATGGAGGAATTAAAGCACAAAGCACAAGAAGCGGGCCTATGGAATTTATTTTTGCCAGATAGCGAATATGGTGCAGGTTTGACGAACTTAGAATATGCACCTTTATGTGAAATTATGGGACGCTCTTTACTTGCTCCTGAAGTGTTTAATTGCAATGCGCCAGATACGGGAAATATGGAGGTGCTTGTGCGTTACGGCTCAGAACAGCAGAAGAAGCAGTGGCTAGAACCGTTATTACGTGGAGAAATACGTTCCTGCTTTGCAATGACTGAGCCTGCAGTCGCGTCTAGTGATGCAACAAACATCGAGGCAAGTATTGAACGTGATGGCGATGATTATATTTTAAATGGACATAAGTGGTGGACGACAGGAGCTGGCGATCCTCGCTGTAAAATCGCTATTTTTATGGGGAAACATAAAGATTCTACAGCACCTATCCATGAGCAACAGTCGATGATTTTAGTGCCGATGGATACACCGGGAGTGAAAATAGAGCGTATGCTTACGGCATTTGGCTATGATCACGCACCAGAAGGACACGGTGAGGTGACGTTTACGAATGTTCGAGTACCAGTTGAAAATATTTTGTGGGGAGAAGGAAAAGGCTTCGCGATTGCGCAAGGTCGTTTAGGGCCAGGTCGTATCCATCATTGTATGCGTCTTATTGGAGCAGCTGAACGTGCATTAGAGGAAATGTGCGTGCGTGTTCAGGAGCGACATGCTTTCCATCGACCACTCGCAGATCAAGGTGTGATGCGCGAGCGTATTGCGGAGTCCCGTATCGATATTGAGCAGGCTAGACTCTTAACGCTTAAGGCAGCGTACATGATGGACACAGTAGGAAATAAAGAAGCTAAGGCAGAAATTGCGATGATTAAAGTAGTAGCGCCAAATATGGCATTGCGAGTGATTGACCGAGCAATTCAAGCATTCGGTGCTGCTGGAGTAGGACCTGATACGACGCTTGCCGCACAGTGGGCAAATTCTCGAACATTACGACTAGCAGATGGACCGGATGAAGTGCATCGTAACACGGTTGCCAAGCTGGAGCTGAAAAAGCATGCTAAAAAGCAAGAGGAGCTGGTTAAATGACAGTACTAGACTTATTTAGCTTAAAGGGGAAAACGGCCATCATAACGGGGGGAGGACGCGGTCTTGGAGCCCAAATTGCACAAGGCTTTGCGGAAGCTGGTGCCAATATTGTACTGTGCTCAAGAAAGGTCGAGGCATGCGAAGAGGTAGCAGTAGAATTAGCTGAATTAGGTGTACAAACATTAGCTCTTGCCTGTGATGTGACAAAGCCAGAGGATATAGCAAACGTAGTATCAAAAACGCTTGAATCATTCGGCCAAATTGATATTTTAGTCAATAACAGTGGGGCGTCCTGGGGTACTCCGGCTGTTGAAATGCCGTATGAGGCTTGGCAAAAAGTTTTCGATGTGAATGTCAATGGTACATTTTTAATGAGCCAAGCTGTTGGCAAAATAATGCTAGAACAAAAGAGCGGAAAAATTATAAATATCGCCTCAATTGCAGGGCTTGGTGGTACATTACCTGATTTCATGGATACAATTGGCTATAACGCAAGTAAAGGTGCGGTCATTACTCTAACAAAAGATTTAGCCGTAAAATGGGGGCCATATGGCGTCAATGTAAATGCGATTGCTCCAGGATTTTTCCCAACAAAAATGTCAAAAGTCTTAATTGAGCGCGGACAAGATTATTTAATGGGCGTGACGCCGTTAAAACGTTTAGGAACTGAAAATGATTTAAAAGGCGTTGCATTATTTTTAGCCGCGGCTGCCTCAGATTATATTACGGGGGACGTCATAGTTGTAGATGGCGGTATGAGTTCAATCATTTAAGGGAGGGGTACAATGGATACGATACAAGTAAGGGCAAGTGAACGTATTGATGAAGTAAAATTACATTCATTTTTAAAGAGTCAATTTCCAGAGTTACCAGAAGGAAAGCTAGAAATTTCACAGTTTAGTGCCGGACATTCAAATTTGACTTATTGCCTAAAAGTAGGCGAATTTGAAGTTGTTCTTCGTCGACCCCCACATGGACCAGTCGCCAAAAAAGCGCATGACATGAAACGAGAGTTTACGATTATATCTGCATTACATCCTTTTTTATCTGCTGTACCAAAACCTTATGTTTACGTTGAAGATCGAGAGATTATCGGTAGTGATTTCTTTTTAATGGAACGCAAAAAGGGTATCGTACTCGATACTCATTTTCCACCTGGAACAGAAAATACGGAGGATTTAGGACGGCTCATATCAGAAAAGATGGTTGATTCACTTGTTGCTCTTCATGCAATACCATATAAGGAAACGAAGCTTAAGGATATGGTAAAGCCAGAAGGGTTTATGGAACGGCAGGTACATGGATGGATTGAGCGCTATGACAAAGCGAAAACGGCAGAGCATGCTGAAGTAGCGACATTGACAAAGTGGTTAAAGGATCATGTACCTTCTAATCATGAAGCAACCATTATTCATTATGATTACAAGCTGAATAACGCCATGTTTACAAGCGATTACTCTGAGATGATTGGTCTTTTCGATTTGGAGATGACAACTGTAGGGGATCCATTAGCAGATTTAGGTGTAGCCATGAGCTATTGGATGCATCCAGATGACCCTAAAATGCTACTATATGCTTTTGGAGAACCGCCAATAACGACTTTACCAGGGTTCTACACACGTCAAGAATTTATTAATCGATATGCAGAGAAAAGCGGGCGTGATGTTTCAGCCATCGATTATTATATTACATTTGCCTATTTTAAATTAGCTGTAATTTGTCAGCAAATCTATTATCGATATGTGAATGGTCAAACAAAAGACGACCGTTTTGCACAAATGGATAAAATGGTAGCTGCCCTCATTCATCAGGCTTCCAGGGCACTCTAAACTATGGTGAAAATGACGGTTGTTTGTAAAGCAGCCGTCATTTCATATTGTTAAAACCTTTTTCTGTCAATGAAATTAAGGTGTCAAATTATATAAGGTAGGACTCTGCCCTGCAAAAATAAGAAATGATCACATTTTAGGAGGCTGAAATGGAATCAAGATTGAGTGTAGAAAGTGAAAAAAATAATGAGATAAAAACAAAGATGGGCTTTCTACTCATATTTTACTTTTCATGGACAATTAAAGAATTATGGTTAATCGACTACATTTATTCGTTCGGTGAAATTATCTCTCCATTATTAGAGGCGTTCGTTAAGGGGTTCATTTGGATTGTTCCAACGTGGTTGTACATAAAATACTATTTACATACTTACCCATTCGACTACTTGGTAATGAACTTATATATTGTTAAGGAGAAAAAATCTCCCATACCTGTAAAGCAAACCGGTCAGATTGTTGAAGATCAACATTGTTAAAGATGGGAATATTTGAGATGGTGGGTATTACGCAAACCGTAATAGTGGAACAAGGGGATGAAAGCGAGAGGGGATATTTATGACTTATAAGTTTGAGATTATGACTCAGGAACAAGCTGAGGATATTGCACATAATTGGCACTATGATGGAGAATATTCTTTTTATGATATAGAAGCTGATGAAGAAGATTTAGCTGAATTTTTAAACCCAGAAACAAGAGGTAACTCAATGTTTGCAGTTTTGAAAGAGGATGAAATTATTGGTTTCTTCAGTGTTAACAAAGTAGCTTCTAATATTTATGATATAGGTTTAGGAATGAGACCAGATTTGACTGGTGATGGTAGAGGGTTAGAATTTCTAAATGCAGGTATTGATTTTGTCCAATCAAGATTTACACCAGATAAAATTACATTATCAGTGGCAACTTTTAATCAAAGAGCGATAAAAGTATATAGAAAAGCTAGGTTTAAAGATATTGATACATTTATGCAAGATACAAATGGTAGCACATATGAATTTTTAAGAATGGCCTATGAATGCTAATTTAAAGGTTCAATTAGGGCAATCGTTTCTTGCGCTAACGGAGCAGTAGTGGAAAACGTTGATACATCAATATTCATAGAGGGAGTTTAGGACAAGAAGAATTCAAGTAGGTAATAGCTTTTTAGAGGGGATTTATTGGGATATTATGCTAAACTGACTAAAAGGAGATTAAAGGACTGATTCAATGATGGATATTAGAAAACCTAACGATTTTGAACTAAAAAAGGTATTATCTCTTTCTCCACAAGCTGTTTTTGATGGCACATTAGGTGAAGTAGAACCTACAAAAGAAAAAATTGACCAACTTGTTAAACCACTTTTGGAAAAGGGAAGCTATTATTTAATAGCAACAAAAAAAGATAAATTAATGGGCTGGATTCTTATAGGCGCTAGCAAAGACCAATTTACTGATATGATGAATGGATTTATTTACGAACTATTTGTTATAGAAGAATTTAGGGGAAATGGGATTTCTAAAATGTTAATGAGAGCAGGCATTGACCATCTAAAACAAGATGGATATTCAGAAATACGTCTAAGTGCATTTGCAGGGAATCAAGCAATTAAACTGTATGAAAAATTGGGATTTAGCATTAGGACAGTTACTATGAGTTTGCAGTTATAAGCAACTAGCTTTTTTCACTACGGGTGCTTAACTTCAAGATGGGATTCCACAGGGATCCCATCTTTTTCTTCATCACGAAGTCGTGGAAACTGTTGATACATCAATGTTTATAGAGGGGGGGTAGTTTAAGTACAACCTTTCATAAAGTTACAAAAAAGCCGAACTCCACATTTTGGAAATCAGCTTTTTTTCTATATATTAGCTTTTAGTTATAATCGAATTAATGGACTTCTTATGGCTAATTCAAATCTTTTAAATACCACGCATCCATAGCAGAGTGTTCAGAACCTGGTAGGGGTTCTTGTAAAAGTGTAAATCCAAATTTTTTATATAAAATACATGCAGTTTTTAATTCATGCATTGTTTCTAAATAGCACTTTTCATAATGTTTAGGGGCAAAAGACAAAGCTGTTTCCATTAATTTCTTGGAAAGCCCTAAACCTTGTGCTTTTGGACTTAAGTATAGCTTTTGTAATTCGCAAACTTTTTCCTGTTCGCTGAACGGAGCTATACCAATTCCACCTACAACTTCCCCATCTAATTCTACTACCCAATAGTTCGCATGTTTTAAATTATTATAATATTGGTAAAGGTCGTTAAGTTGAGGATCAAAATAAGCTGATCCAGGAACTGCTAATCCAAGTGATTTTAATGAATCTTGTATAATTTCTTTTACTTTTGTATTGTCTTCTTTTTTAATTTCTCGAATAATCATATACGATCTCCTTCAATTAGGTCTTAATAAGGATTGCCACAGATTTTTGAAAATAGTATCCCTAAAATGTTGACTTAGTCTACATTTTAGGGATACATTTATATTAATATTAAATGTGGACTAAGTCAACTAAAGGAGAAAGTATGGATAAAGAAATTATTTATGATATCAGACAATTCAATCGTTTTTATACAAAGGTACTTGGTTTATTTAATAACCAAATTCTAGATACAGATTGTTCATTAACCGAAGCACGAATACTATTTGAAATAAGTGAGAGAACTGAGTGTATTGCAAATAATCTCGTGCAAGAACTTAATATTGATAGAAGCTATTTGAGCAGAATTTTACGTAAATTTGAGAGGGAAGGGTTAATAGAAAAAAAAAGCTCACCAATAGACAGTAGAAAAAATCTCCTATTTTTGACGAGAAAGGGGGAAGAACTACTAGATAAAATTAACAATCAGTCAGATGAACAAGTAAATCAATTGTTTAATGGACTAACAAAAAGTGAGATCCATGAAATTCGTAATTCAATGATGCTAATAAAAGAAAAATTAGATAATAATAAACTTTGAAGATTATCTTGAAATCGAGTCTTCTGTTAAAGGGCGCGATTATTTAATAAGCGTCGCTGTTCCACTTAAACTTCTAGGAAAGAACTTAATTATCTTTTATTTCTGTGGAGAAGAGCTAAATTTTGTGGTTCATAGATGGCAACGGAGGCTTTACTTGAAGATCATTGAGTTGCATAGGCAGCTTTTTTTTCTTATTGAACTACCGAAGTAGGTTACTTTAAAAGGGCAAAAAAATTTATATACAGTAAAGTTTTTAGTTGTGCAGGGAGGGAAAACAATGCAAAAACAAATAATTCAAAATTGGAATCAGTATTGTATAGATGAAAATTTTGTTGGCTTAGGTTCTACAAGAAAAGTATATAGAATTTTGGATTATGTAATAAAAGTGCATTTGCATCCAATTGGTTATAAACAATCAAAAAATGAAATAGAAATTTATACTTCAATGGCTGACAAAGGTCTCGATCGGTTATTCGCTCAGACATATTATGTGGATGAATTCATATCTGTACAAAAATATTACAAACCATTAGAACTAAAGAATAATCAGTCATATGAGGTGAAAGTTGAAGAAAACCGACGCTTGATCCCTAATTTGTTTGATGAGGTTTTAGAAATATTAGATAAAAACTTCGACTGCTTTGATTTAATAGACAGTAGTAATTACGGTTTAAACAATGATGATAAACTTGTATTTATCGACTATGGTATGACAAAGAAATTATATGAGAAAGAGTGGATCCCATTAGCAGAAGAGGGCATACTTCCGCAAATACATTTTGACTTTTGCATCATTTGTGGATTAGAAAAGGAACTACGTATGTATGGGGACTATGACAAAGACAAACGTTGTTATGAGTGTGGTAAGGAATAAGGAGAATTAGTATGTCGGTAAGTTTGTGAAATATTGTACTTAAACACCCATGAAAAAACGTAATCACATTTTCTGTGTTGTTGTATTAATTTTTACGACATGGAAATCAAGCTACCGAAGTCAAAGGAGCTTTTCTTATTGAGCTAAGTTAAGTGGCAATAGCTAGCTGTAAATTAATTGACGTAGATTATAAAACGATTGACAGTAAACATGCGTGTGTTACTAGTCCAATAGCTGCATAATAGAAGAAGACTAGCCAAGCTAATTTAGCCTAGCTAGTCTTTTTTTCTATGTTTTATGATTGGTAGTGAATATATGCCTTTTGTTTGGATAATAGGAATACGTTCTAGCTCCGAAAGTTGTTAACATCTACAAAAGCGCTTTCAATCCTAATTCCTCCTGTAGTAAGTAAATTTCCATGTCCTAACACATGAAAAAGGAACTATTCTTACAAATGAGTAAGAATAGAAAATAAATAGTTAGTTAACAGTTATTCAAATATAAAGAATATCTAGTCTATAATTTAGACATCAAATACGAGGAGAAAGAAAATGAAAAAAATTATAGGATTTGTTTTAGTTATCGTTATTTTTTTAGGTATAGGATACGGAGTAAAACGTTTTATTCAAGGTCCACCACAACCGGCCAATGGAATAGTAGTTATCGGCACAGAACAAGATGTCAATAAAGTTAAGCAGGAATATCAAAATAAAACCGAACAAACTTATGATTACAAAGCGAAGTTCATCGTAACAAAAAAAGGTGAATCAGAACATGAGTATTTGGTTATTAACAAAACTACTGCTGAACAATTAGTTAAGAAAGGAATTATTAGAGCAAGAAAAGAACCAGGCAGTTCATCTCTCATTTCAGAACCTGTTAATGAAATTAAAGAATTACCTGGGTCACTAAATTTGTTCTATTCTATAAGTGATTATGAGTTGGTAGATAACCAGATAGATTTGAATGGACGAATGATACCTGTAAGTTATATTAAGAATCAAATATGGGTCGGATATATGGCTATGGATTTTGTTATTCTAAATGACAAAACTTATGATGAGCTTGCTGACCCAGATTCCGTTATGACACTGATTCACTTAAAGGATAAATTTGATTATAAAGAAGATAAAGAAGAAGTAGAACAAGTTTTCAAAACAATTGAGAACGTTTATCCAGATAGCAAACGCAAAGTAGGTTTTGTAGACATAGAAGATTGAGTTTTAATGACGAAAGGATGGGTCATATGGAAGTTGTACGTATGGAGAATATAGTGAAAAGCTATGGAGAAGGCGATAATAGGGTAGATGCATTAAACGGAATTGATCTTTCTATTCAGCAAGGAGAGTTTGTCTCAATTGTCGGTGCTTCTGGTTCTGGTAAAAGTACTCTGCTTCATATTTTAGGTGGTTTGGATCACCCTAGTTCAGGAAAGGTATTTATTGGGGACAATGATATTTATAAATACACAGATAATGAGCTTTCGGTATTCAGAAGAAGAAAGGTTGGATTTATTTTCCAATTCTTTAACTTGATACCGGTATTAAATGTCCAAGAAAATATTGCTTTACCTACGTTATTGGATAGTGAATCTATAGATATGGAGTATTTAAATGAAATTATGAATATCCTAGGCCTTCAAGAACGAAAGAATCACTTGCCTTCCGAACTATCTGGAGGGCAACAGCAACGGGTTTCAATTGGCAGGGCGCTTATTAATCGTCCGCATTTGATACTTGCTGATGAGCCTACAGGTAATCTGGATACTCGAAATACGAAAGAAGTTATGGATTTATTAAGATTCACTGCAAAAAAATACAATCAAACCATTGTCATGATTACTCACGATCTAACAATAGCATCAGCCTCGGATCGGATTATCACAATACAAGATGGTAAAATCATTTCTGACCAACGACTGACTGCGAAAGAGTCACTGACCGGAGGGAATGATTTTGATCAATAGTTATAAGCAACTAGGTACTAAGTATTTAAAAGGGAATATGAAACGAACAATTTTGACGTTGGTTGGAATCGTGCTCTCTGTAGCATTAATTTCAACGATTGGTCTCTATGCGAAAGGATCACAACTTTCTCAAATTGAGAACACCAAAAAGTTAAGCGGGGTTTCTTTTCATGTTGGTATTTCAGATTACGATGAAGAGATATTAAATAAAATCAGATTTAATCCCCAAATTGAATCGTTTGGTTTAATGTCTGAAGGGGACATCTTTCCACTTGGAGAGGTTTCTGTGCAAATGAATTTCGCAGATCACCAAGCCTTAAATTTTTTAACCTATAGCCTTCTTGATGGTAAATTACCATCTAATGACCATGAGGCCGCTGTTGATTCCTGGATACTTCCTTATATAAAAAAAGATCTTCAGATTGGTGATTCATTTGAACTGGATGGAAAAACATATCAACTGGTAGGCTTACTGAATAATAATGATTCTACACATAAAGGTAAAAATGGACGATTATTAACATATAAAAGTAAGTTTGCTATTGGAGAGGGAAGGATATTAATTGAAATTAATGAGAAGGCAGACTTCAATGAGGTTTTAGACGAACTTAAATCAATTACTGAAGATGATAATATTGCTATTAACAATGATTTGATTCTAGTTTTGAAACCGGAATCGAATCAAGCGCTTCTGACTATCCTAGTTATCGTTGTCAGTATTGTTGTAATTGCGACAATTATTGTCATTTACAACGCTTTTCAAATCAGTGTCGTAGAACGAATGAAGCAGTTCGGCTTGTTGAGAAGCATCGGTGCTACACGAAAACAAATTCGACAAATTGTAATGAAAGAAGCTGCTGTGTTGGCTATCATAGCCATACCAATCGGCATTATATGTAGCTTATTGGCACTTGGTATTCTCCAAACCATTTTCTTGATATTATTAGAAGATAGTTCAAATGTTCCATTGTTCAATATTGATTGGCAGATATTATTGATTAGTTCGATTCTTACGCTGATAGCCGTATTAGTATCCAGTTATTACCCTGCTTTTTTTGCAGGTAGAATATCACCGTTGTTGGCAATTAGCAGTAGATTATCAATAAATAAAGGGAAAATCAAAAATCGAAATAATAAGGTGCTAAGAAAACCTTTTTCATTCCCGTTAAGCATGGCCTTGAAAAATGTAAAAAGAAATAAAAATCGTTATACCGTTACCGTTTTATCAATTATTATAAGCAGTGTATTGTTTATTACTTTTTCATCTTTAATGGACATCGCATTTTCATCCAGACTTGTGAACGAACCGTATGAATCGGATCTTACAATCAATCTACATGATGAAAACAATGTTTCTTCTGAGAATCTGGAGGTTTTAGAACAAATAAAGTTGATTAAAAATGTATCCAAGGTTTCCGAACAAGACTTAAGTTTTGAAATTGAATTGAAAGATACAAATCAATCTCTCGCTACTGTTGAAGACATCCAGAACACTATTGGAAAAGATCACTCCATTGTAGTGATCAATAACTTTGAAGCGAAAAAAGACCAGAAGGAATCCGTTCTCATTATCAAAGTTCTAGTCTATGCTTTTATTGTGGTTATTTCTTTAATCGGTAGTTTAAATATCCTCAATACGATTACTATTAGTATCATGGTTAGGCGAAAAGAACTGGCTGCACTAAAATCTATAGGTATGTCCCAAAAGGATTTGAAAAAAATGATTACTTATGAAGCACTGATTTACGGTTTTTCTGGAAGCTTGCAAGGTATATTTTTCGGTTGTATACTTTCATATATTATTTCGTATAATGCTACTTCCGGTTTCTTAAAAGCAGAATGGTCGATTCCTTATATTGCTTGTTTTATTACATTTGTTGCAGCTTTGGTAATCAGTTATTTATCGGTGCTGCTACCGCTGAGAAGAATCCGACAGGATAATATTATAAATACGATAAGAGAAGAATAATACTAAAGGCCTGGCTATTTATTATAGTCAGGCTATTCTGATTTGATGGTAACTGCTAATATAGAGTGAGAGGAAGGAGAAGATATACTTGAATAAAATATTACTTGTAGAAGACGATGAGGCTCTAGGTCTAGCCATTGAATTTTCATTAAGAAATGAAGATTATGAGGTGATTAGAGCTACTAGTGTAAAAGAAGCGAAAAGCCAATTTAATGATAACATTTTTGACTTGGCTATCTTAGATATCAACCTTCCGGATGGAAATGGCTATGACTTATGTTTGCACTTCAAAAAACAAAATAATGCAACAGCTATTATATTCTTAACAGCTTTGGATGAAGAAGCAAATGTAGTAATGGGACTAGATATTGGCGGAGATGATTATATAACAAAACCTTTTCGGGTTAGAGAACTTATGTCGAGAGTAAAAGTACAATTACGTAAACAAGCTAGATTGGAAGAAGTTTCAATGATTTTAATATCTGAAAATATAAAGGTGGATATGAACCAAGTAAAGGTCTATAAAAATCAGGGTATTGTTCCACTAACAACCTTAGAATATAAGCTTTTGTTAGCTTTTATGAAGAACGCTCACAAACTATTAGAAAGAGATGAAATCTTATTGAAAATAACAGAAGAAGATGATGTTTTTTTTGGTGAAAATACGTTATCTGTATACATAATGCGTTTAAGAGAAAAAATTGAAGATGACCCCAAAAATCCTCAGTTTATCATTACTAAAAGAGGATTAGGATATCATTGGGATAAGGATGTGAACCGAGAATAGATGATGAAAAATACCGAATTGAAAGGTTATTTGATCATACTGGTGGTTTTATTTTCTCTATTTATCGTTTATCAGTTAATTTCACATCAAATATTTTACAATCAATTAAAAACAGATTCTATTACAGCCTGGGGAGAAATATCCGCCAAATTGATTGAACAAAACCCTGAGAATGAAGCAGAAATTATGAAAGTCTTAACAAGTAATTCTTCTAATTCAAGTGAATATCAGGAGAAAGGGAGAGAAATTTTTAGGCAGTATGGATTATACGAGGATTTGGAGACGAAACTTTTTCCACTTTTAAATAACCATATTTCTAGCTTTAATCAAACAATATTATGGGGAATGATTTGTTTCGGGTTAATACTGTTTCTGGCAAACTATATTCAATACAAGATTATTTTCAATAAAATTAAGCAACTTACTTCAACGGCTAAGAAAATAATTGATGGAGATTACTCCGTTACAATCAATGAAAATAAAGAAGGAGAAATCGCCAAATTAGCTGTTTCATTCCGCTCTATGAAAGACGTAATTAGAAAAAATATGAAGGATTTACTTGTAGAGAAGGAATTTTTAGGACAAATGTTGCAAGACATATCCCATCAATTAAAAACGCCACTTTCAACTATATCCATCTATAATGAAATGTTATTGATGGAAGATTTGCCCCGTCAGCAACAAGTTCAATTATTACAAAATAATGAAATGCAAATTTCCAGAATGAATGTCTTAATTCAAAACTTGTTAAAAGTAGCGAAAATTGATGCCAAAGCTGTTTCATTTGATAAAGAACCTTTAAACTTGGTGAATACCATTAATGAAGTTTTGAATCGTTTGGAAAATATTATCAATGAAAGGGATTTGTCAATTGACTGGGATGGGACGGAGGAAGTAGTGGTTATCCACGATAAATTATGGATGCAAGAAGCTTTGATGAACTTGCTAAAAAATGCGATTGAGCATTCTAAACGTGGTGAGAAAATCACACTTCAAGTAATGGATACACCGATTTATACAGAGCTCGTAATTCAAGATTTTGGAGAAGGGATTGCTGCTGAAGACTTACCACATATCTTTAATCGATTCTACAAAGCAAGCAATTCTAAAAAACATGATTCTACAGGGATTGGCTTGGCTTTAACAAAAGCGATTATTGAAGCTCATCAAGCTTTGATTAAAGTTGAAAGTGTGAAAAATGCTTATACAAAGTTTACAATTACCTTTATAAAATTTTAAAATGTTTTATATCTGAATCAGTTTTTAAGGTTGTAGCCGAATGAGAAAGATAGTAGTACTTATGCAGTAAAAAGTTATGTATACGATGATAACGGACACCCACTCACAATGATTTACAAAGGAGTACCTTATCAGTACATCACAAACTATCGTGGTGATGTACTAGGGATGACAGATGAGAGTGGCAAGCTCGTTGCATCTTACACATATGATGCATGGGGTAACATTTTAACGCAAAGTGGAACAAAAGATCATTTAGATTCTATCAACCCATATCGCTATGCTGGTTATCGTTACGATGAGAATACAAAGCTCTACTATTTAATGGCACGTTAATACAGGTGTATTTTTATCACTAGACCCTGTTCGTGGAGATACTATGAATCCTTTATCGTTGAATGGCTATAATTATGCGAATAATAATCCAGTGATGAATGTGGATCCGGACGGGGAGATTGCCTTTCTAATACCATTAATAGTCGGTGCTCTTGAAGTTGCATTTGGATTCCTTACTCGGTGGATTACAAAAAAGGTACTTAATCAAGCGGTAAAAAAATAACCCCAATGATAACTGCGGCTGTTACAAAATATGGGAAAAACCTTACCTGGACTGGACCAAAAAGGAGTAAAGATAATAAATACAACCATACTTTGTTTACACTCAAATATAAGAAAACGCAACTTTTACGTATTGATTTGAGAATAGATAAGCTTACTTTTAAGGGGCAGGGGTATGTTGGAAATGTACATTATCATGTTCCACCTAAAATGGACAAACATAACACTTTATTTAATGTGAAATTCGGAAATAATTACCCTAAACGCCCATGGTGACGAAAATAGAAAGTGGTGTATTAAATGGTTATGGAATTTTCCATTATATTGGATAAAGAAGAAGAGAACTATAATGCTTTAAAAACCTATATTAAAGCTTTTCTTAAAAAGCAAAAGATACTAAATTATAGTGAGCAAAATGATAAAGATGTTTTTTTCTTGAATTTTTTCACTACTAAAGATAATTTCACCATACTTGAAAATGAGATGAAAAGTTCGTTTAATATTTTTATTTCAGACATTACTAATATTATTTATCCACACTATCATCTTACAAGATATAGAGATATTACTGATACGAATGATTTTGAAATAATTCATGAAAGTATCGCAGTTAATTTAAAACAGGGATATTGGGAAATATATTATCAAGGTGGAAATCTGGAAAAAATCAACGAAAAAAGCGGGAGTTTAAAAGACTATGGAATATTTCTTTTTACAGTCACGCTAAAAGAAGAGGATGATATTGTAACATCCTTAGAAAACGCTTTTGATACTTGGCTGCAAAAATATAGTTAATATGAAAAAAGTTTTCTAATAGGGATAATGATATCTTCGTAAACATATCATTACTTAAAGCTGTTATTAAATAATCAATAGATTTAAATAGAGATTAAGAGGCTACCACATTATTTTGGCAGCCTCTTCCGTTTTATGGAAAAGTAAGTTGCTATCGAGTACAGCAGAATGATAAAGTTCAAGCGAAATTAAAGTTGATTTTGTTTTAGAAACAGACACAGATAGAATACATAGACCCTCCTATAGCCAAACCCACTTAAAGTAGGTTCTTTATAGAGGTTTAGAAAAGACTAAAAAAGCTTTTATAGTTTTTATATCTAATAGGTTAGGCAAGCAACGGGATTACCGTTGGAGATGAATATAAGACGTTAATCTAACTCAAGTTGCTTCAAAGCCAAAAAAAAAACATGTTTTTTGAGTCTATTGTATTCTGTTTTTAGTTTTGATAAGATGATATAAATAGATTGGTAAGAGGGAAGAACCTGCTTCAAAATAACCATTAGTCATGATGTTTCTTTTACATGGCTATTTAATGGTGTTTTGAAGCGGGTTCTTTTTTATTAGACTTTTTTCGAGAATGAGAGGTGTCCAGCAAGTGTTTTGGCACGAATGAAAAGGGTTTAATTTATATAATCATCTATGATATAGAAAGGAAGACATATTTATATGCCTTAATTAACCGTTGTAATTAGTGTTTTAAATCAATACATAAGGTTGAAGTTTAACAGGAATATAACCATGAAAAATGCAAAAAAAGAGAACATTGTATTGTTAATCAGCCAATTGCTATTAATTGTTGTTGATGTGGTATGCGAATTACCTAATGCAAAGTTTGTATCTAATTTGATAGATTACGGATGTCGATTAGGTTTTTTCCCCGCTAGCAGAGAATATACTACGGTTTAAATGAGAATTAAAATGTGGTATACACATGATAAACTGAATGATTATAAAGGGAAGCCTTAATCTAAAGAAGCATTTTGAAGAGCAAACGAAAGTTTGCTCTTTTTTTAGTAAAGTAGCAGTGTATTTCACTCTGCTACATATGTTTATTTAATAGAAATTTTTCGATGAGTCCATTTGGGTAGTCACTTCTTTTGTTTTCTATTGAAAGATCCTTTAGCCTTGTGAATTACTCTATGGTGGGTCGGACAAACAATCATGATGTTCGGGGGAGTATTGTTTTAAGTTAACGAGAACTCTTCAATTTGATATCCCTAGAAGTGGTGGAATCAATAGAAGTGTTGATATTTCGTGTAGCAACTAACAGAATGAAGATAGTAGTCGATGAATTTCACTTTCACCGAGAACGAAAATAATTGATTAATAGAAGTATAAAAATCTAAATGAACGTCTATATTGTAATTAAGAATTACGATTGATTCAAATGCTAATTTCGATTATCTAAAGGAGTGAAATAGTATGAGCCACGACCAATATCATGAAGAACATGATAATATCTTACATTACTGCTTCACATACAGCTTAGAGGTTAAATACTACTACATGATGGTGAAAGAACTGAAAAAGGGACGTAGAATTCAGTCCATTCAGTTAGGAGATAGCCAACTATTGATATGTTCATATAAACTGCCAAATTCAATTGATCTATGTGTACAGATTCCAATTGTATCATCTGTTAAACAAATGCCTTTAAAACCGTCCGGAACAAGCGAATAGGAGTTTTATAAGTGTAGTACTGAAAATTCTAAAAACGACGAAAGAGCCTAATTATAGGCTCTTTTTTACGTACATAGGCAACGACTCTACAGATTGATACAATCAATAATTAATAATTTTAGAAATCTAATTTAAAGAAACAGAGTACTTCATTATGCTATAAATGTTTATTTAACATTAATTTTTCAATGAACCCATTTTAAAAATTCTTTTCTGATAATACAGTTTTTCAGTTAAGTTTAAATAGTTTAAATTAAAATTTGAACATAAGTGTGGCGGTGAGTGTTCTAAAATAAATAATTTTTTGGAATAGTTGCAGCAGCTGAATAACTAAAAAAAAAGACCGTTAAATCAACGTTAGAGGTCATTATTAGTACTTAATCTTTACGGTAACATTATCATCTTTATCACGAATTTATGAAAATCACTCAACTATTAAGCGTTATATATTATTGATTGGCTGTATGAAAGGTCGTCTCCATCTAAGAGTCGGGTAACAACATTTGACGACCGTCTCCACATGCATTCTTTTTTTCTTCTTCTTTGTTAATCAATCCTCCTAATACTTTTCTGTCTACTGTACGAATAATTAATTCTTCCATTTGAACAAGTGTTTGTTTCAATTCCTATCAGTATTAGTTTTGGTATTATTTATCAAATAATGAAATCACCCACTGCGTTTAAATTCGCAAACGATTAATTAGTTTTTTTATTTATTCAGTCTTTCTATTAATACTACAATCTAATTGTCTTAAAACCTCCATAACAATAAAAGACTAAATAAAAAAATTTCCAAAAAGTAGAAGGGATTTTAAAAGAAATGTTTAATATGTAATATTATAGAAAATAAAGAATTAATAGGGTGTTTGATTGTGAATTTCTTCTTTTTAACTTTTTGATAGTAGCATTTCGAAATTTATTAGTTTCCAATCCTTTAAACAAACAATAGATAAAAAGAGTTTTTGTGTAAATATTCCAATTTAAGTGATATTTATAGCCAAAGGTGAATTAACAGGGATAAATCACATCTTGAATATAGGATTAATAAATAATAAACAAAAAGTCAGCCTAAAAATACACTGAAAGGAGGTGATTTATATGCAATGGAATTATTAATACTTAGTAAGGAAAAGTGTAATTCAACTTATTAAACGAATAGGTAGCGTAAAAAATACATTGAAAGGAGGTAATTCATATGCAATGGAATTATTAATATTTAGTAAGGAAGAATGTAATTAAACTTATTAAAACAAAAAGCAGCTTAAAAGATACATTGAAAGGAGGTAATTTATATGCAATGGAATTATTAATATTTAGTAAAGAAAAATGTAGTTCACCTTATTAATTATTACGGATGTACATGCTAACAATTATGATTATAAAAAGACAGGGCGTATTCCCTGTCTTTTTATAATGTTAAAACAGGTGATAATATGATAAATGCTTTTAGAGCTTTAAAGATTCAGATTTATTTTTAATTAAAAAATTCAACTGTTA